>Ga0268266_10000072_pt1 | contig 232245 bp, 213 predicted proteins | sample KBSS13metaG_FD_190356 | JGI IMG/M metagenome (GOLD analysis project Ga0268266, IMG submission 190356) | Switchgrass rhizosphere microbial communities from Kellogg Biological Station, Michigan, USA - KBS S1-3 metaG (SPAdes) (version 2) | ecosystem: Host-associated > Plants > Roots >... | reverse complement strand
CCTGCAACGATTGATCCAATCCTGCAACTGCATAAATCAAATCGAGTTAGGCTCCTGACTTTTATTCGATATTTCTCTTACCTCAATAGAGTTGCCGTGCATTGAGGTAGCAGCATGCGAAGCCCAATGTCGCCCTCGCCGCGCAACCCGCGGGCTGGGGGGCGACATGAAAATAACGATCCGAGCGCGACGGTTGCGTTGGCTCGGGCTGAAGCTTGGGCTCGTGGTAGGCTTCAGCGGTGCAGCGGGCCTAGTTTCGCCGGAAGCCGTCTTAGCCGAGCAGCCAAGCCCTAGTTCCACCATCAGGGTTCGCGTCAACAATTACTCGCGTGCATCAGACCGGGTCCTAGCGTCGGCGGAACACGAGGCGAACCGAATTTTCGGTCGGGCTGGACTCGCGGTTGACTGGCTAAATTGCCCGCCTGGTCATTCCAACCCTGTCCAGCCGGATTCCTGTCACGAGGCACCCGAGCCTACGGACATCATTCTGCGAGTACTCTCCGCGCCGGCGCGCACTAAGTTTCAAGACAGCGTCTTTGGTTTCGCGGTCTATCCACATCTTGCCAGTGTTTTCTACGACCGCATGCTGAAGCGTGCGATAAGCGATGATGCCGAGTTTGAAGCTCAGTTCCTTCTCGGGTGTGCGATCGCCCATGAAATTGGACATCTGCTGCTGGGCTCGAACGGTCACTCCGGTTCCGGCGTCATGCGGGCGCGGTGGGAACGTAAACAGATCCGGCAGGCAATGACGGGCGCTCTGCTGTTCACGCCCGAACAGGCGCGCCTCATTCAAGCAGAAGCCCAAACCCGAACGCAAACTAGGCTGCAGGCGGCCGGCCTGAAGGAGTACCGCAAGATGATGGTTGATCACCGGGCCGAACCTGCATCTGATTCGACAGAGTGACTGATCGCGGTCAGGTGTGGAGGGCGAGCCAGATTTCCCAGGTCATCGGTGCATTGGCATCCGATGGTTCTGGGCGAGTGGTCGCTAGCCTTGTACTGTCACCGACGCAAAACGCACGCGGACTCGGCGAGATCTGGCTGCGATCGGCATCCCCTGCGGCCAATTCGGAGCGCGGCGCCCGACAGCTTATTTCCAACCCGGAGTACGATCTCTACCAGCCGCACTTCTCTCCCAACGGGCGATGGATTGTCTTTGCAGCCATCAGGAGCCTGCCTACTCGCACCTAGTCCATACTCTACGTGACAGAGGCGGCTGGTGGGCCGTGGGTTCGAATCACCAATGGCCGGTATTGGGACGACAAGCCTCGCTGGGCTCCGGATGGGAAAACGCTTTATTTCGTTTCCGGCCGTGGCGGTTTCTTTAATGTTTTCGGAATACGCTTCGATCCATCCAAGGGAAAGGCAATTGGGGACCCCTTTCGGGTCACGTCTTTTGAGAGCCCGCCTTGATGGTTCCCAAGTACATTTATCCTGTCGAGCTCTCGCTTACCCAGGATAAACTTGTGCTGACCATGGAAAAGCGGTCCGGCAGCATTTGGGTTCTGGACAATGTAGACCGGTAGAGAACAAGGCGGCTAGTTACACGGATTCGTAGCGTGAAGAAGAGTATCCCTTCATCGCCTGACGATGTTTTTGCGCTCCATCTCGGCTCACAACTCTTGAGCCCGAGCGGCTGTTTGAGCTAAGTAGCGGATGCCTGATTCTATTTAACTCTTCCGGTAGTTAATCTTATAGTAATGGTGGAGGCGGGGGGAGTCGAACCCCCGTCCGAAAAGCGCTGCGCCGCGGAGCCTACATGCTTATCTCAGTTCCGGTCGCGATCCGCTTGCGCGAACCGCTGTTTCGCCAGCCGCGCTCAGAACGAGCAAGAAACGTTGCCGGCTAGTCCGATTGGTCTCGCCCGCACCCTCCGGACCGAAAGGCTTGGGCCAGCTCACTGTGTGACGCCTCGATCCGGGCCCATGAGCAAAGCCCGGGGAAGCGTGCGCTTAATTAATTAAGCAGCAAGTGCCAAGTTGTTGTTGGCAGTTCTAGTTTCCAGCCGATTGCGGGTGGTTGGCCCCCGGCATGCCTCCGGGACGCGACAACTTCCGTCGAAACCGTGTCGCCCCCTACCGCTATTTTAGCATTTTTCGCCGCGCCTACTCTCCGCGCGATGACAACGAGAACGGTTTCGCAAGCGTAAAGGTCAGTGGAGTCTCAGCCGCAATCTCGATCTGCTTGTTGCCGGTGAACGCACCGCCCACAAGGCCGCCGGCCGCTCCCACGAGCGCTCCGATTCCCGCGCCCTTGCCACCGCCAGCCAGTCCGCCGATCAATGCGCCCCCTGCGGCTCCTCCACCTGTAGTCACGGCTGTCCGTTTTCCTTTGCCCTTGATCGTGCTATCCAAAGTCCCGACAGACAGCGGATAATTCTTCTCGCGAATCGTTACGCTCGTCAGCGTAATCGCTAGCTCGCCTTCACCTTTGATCTTCCCTTTTTCTTTCGACCGTAGCACTTTGCCGCTCACGCTGGAGCCCTTGGGAATCACTGTCCGGCCATCCACGGTCACTGGCTGTGCCACCGTCGCCATAAAACCCTGTCCGGCCTGACTGGTCTTGGAGCTCAGTTTCTGATCCACGGTGACCGTAATCTCCGTGCCCGTAGGAACTACAAGCGGTGCGGGCGCTGGCGCAGCCGCAGGCGAACTTGCGGACGATCCTCCGCTCCCACTCGCCGGCGCACTCGGCGCGGAGTCGGGCCCTGTGGCCCCAGCCACCGCGGTCTGATCTTCCACTCCGGTCGCACCCGGCGTGGACTTCGCAATTTCTTCCATGCGCTGCTGCGTAGCGGCGTCCTTCACTGTGCCGCGCAGCGTGACTTTGCCATCCTTCACCGCCACGTTGACCGGCGAATCCTTCGTCGCGGGATCCATGGAAACTTTGTCCTGAACATCCTTGGCAATCGCGTCGTCACTGACTTTTGCCCCACAGCCCGCAAGCGCCAGAACTCCGCCAATCAGCAACGCCGCCAGCGTTCCCTTGCCAAACGTACTCATAACGCCTCCTCAGTAAGCTCTTCCGTTTAGATATGCCAGAGTGACCGACCGTTCTTGTGCGCTGTGCTGCCTGCTCCGCGCTCATCCCCCATCCATGTCATCCGGGGAGCAACAAAGTCGCGCACTTTGGCGCGAGCGCGGTACCAATGAACCAGAATGCCCGTCAACATTCTTTTGATTAGGGAATTGCAAGCGGCTGGTAAAAGAATTACAGCCTTTTACCCCACGCAAGTCAAGTTTCGCCGGCGGAGAATTTCATGAAGGACTACCATTTTGCGGCGCGAATCCCATTTTGGAACACTGCCGCCGATTCCCACATTCATTTCCGGCGAACGTACTTTGGCCGTGCTCAAGCTCAGAACCTAAGAGGGGAACCATTTGTGAGCACAATAGGCATCCGGCCCAATCGAGCCGACCGGCGCCGCAGCCAGCGTATTCTGCTTCCGATCGCCGTTCGTATTTCCGGCGAATCGCCGGATGGACGCATTGAAGAACACACGTCCACGCTCGTAGTCAATGCGCACGGAGCCCTGCTTCAGTTGCGCGAGCCGGTTCGCACAGGTCAGATGCTTTCCATCAAGAACATGGCCACCGGCGAAGAAACAAACTGCACCGTGCGGGACATCAGCGCAGTTCCCGGCGGGCTGATGGAAATCGGCTTGGAGTCTACGGAAGCGCGCTCCCGCTTTTGGCGCGCGGCCTTTCCGCCGCCTGATTGGAGTCCGCGTAGCCCCTAAGCCAAGCGTTTCACGCCGCAGACTTCTGCGGGCTCAAAACTTACGCCGTAAAGGTCCACTCGCCGATAATTTCTACAATCCCGTTCGCTGCACACCTACCCGTTGACTATCTTCACCTGCGTCCGCACACTTGTCGCATGTCCAACGCCTACCTGCTCAAAACCGAACCCTCTGAATACTCGTTCGTCGATTTGCAGAAGGACAAGAAGACGGTTTGGGATGGAGTGCACAATCCCGTCGCGCTTCGGAATCTGAGCGCGATGAAACCCGGCGATAAACTCATCATCTACGAGACCGGCGACATGAAGTCCGCGGTAGGCACCGCATCAGTTAACGCTGTAAAAGATCCGAATCCCAAAAATCCGCAAATTGAAATTGCCGCCGGCAAAGCTCTCGCCAAGCCAACCTCTCTCGCCGAGATCAAGGCCAACAAACTCTTCGCAACTTCGCCTTTGGTGAGAATGGGTCGCCTTTCGGTCGTGCCCTTGACGGCCGAGCAATACAAATTCCTCGCAGGCTAATCCAAGCTGACCTTACGCTTGAGGCTAGCTTCCCGCCGGCGCTTGCAGCCACCGAACGGCTTTGCGCCATGGGCTAACTCCAGGGCTTACCATCGGAGCTTGCAACCACGCCGACATACCTGACCAGAACTCTTGCGCGGTCTGCCTTCGCTTTGCGGCGTTGCAATTGATCGCGCGGGATTCGACGCGGCTTCCGGCCAACCGTCCAGAAGGTAGGGAGTCGGCCGCGCTGCCGTTCGCAGACTCTCTTCCCCATTTACGCCGCCCGAAACCGTTAGCTTTAGCAGCGCTCCCATCTGCTCCTGCGAGGCTCGCATGTTTCGAAGGATCGCGCGCATGGCCCACACACCGGCGATCAAAAAACCGGCTTGCATCAAAAGACTGCCCGCCTGGTACCACTGGTTCGCAAGTTCGTCCATGGTTCCGCCTTGCTCCTGTGAGAAGCGTGACTGCACTGGGATTTTCGGGTTGGGTAAGGTCACAGTACAGCCTTGAATCGCCGCGACGAACTGGCATGAAGGCCAGAAACGGTGCAGGTACGCACGGCCGGTTCCTTGCGCAGTCCGCGCGAATCCTGGAATCATGCCCCGCGGGCGACCATGGTGGGTCAAGAAAACTCTTGCTTCGGTCATCGCAAATCCACAGCATAGGCTCTCGGAAACCCCGCAGGTTCGTCGCCGGAAGCATCTATTTGTCTGTCCCCAGAATCTAGGAAAATCAGTGCTTCGTCTGATGGACGGCGACACCGAAAACTGGAACCATGCGGTTAATAGCGGCTCTCATGAATAAGAATGGGCCACTTTCGGCGTTCAGGGTTCTGCAGATCAGGCTTCTCGCAAAATTCCTGGAGCTTTGCGGGAAAACCGACACAGGACGCACTGCGATTGTGTGGCTCAGGCGCCATGAATATCTCAACCGTCTGCTTACGTTTCTGGTTGGGTATCGCAGGACATTTCCCACTTTCGAACAAGCCGCGACCTACGCGAAGCATTTCCAGTTCGTGGGCCATCAGCACCCCGACAATATCGCTCACCATTCAGCGGCAGCTGAGCGCATCAAGGAAAGCGACTATCCTGTGCTGTTTCACTTGTCGGCCGTAGCCTCGAATTTGCGAAATGTCTTCGATCTGGGTGGCAGCGTGGGGAACCTGTTCTACGCATTGGCAAGCGAGCTGCGGTTTCCGCAAGACATGGTGTGGACCGTTTACGACCTTCCCTTGATGCGTAGCGAAGGGGAAAAGCTTTCCGCCGTTCGCCACGAGCACCGACTGCGCTTCACAGACAGCTTTTCCGCGGCGTCAGGCTGCGATTTTTTCATCACCTCCGGCTCTCTGCACTATTTCGAGCAACCGCTAGCGGAGATTTTGGCGTCGCTGCCAATGTTGCCGGGCCGAGTCCTGATCAACCGCACGCCTTGCGCATCGGAAGCTGGAGCCGCGGACGAAGATTTGATCACGATCCAAGACAATCACAGCTACTTCGTGCCCAGCATCATTCACAGTCGGAAAAAACTGATCGGATCGCTCGCCAACCTTGGTTATCGATTGCGGTCTTCCTGGCCTGTCCACGAGCGCTCTCTGTGGGTTCCGCTCTATCCGGATCGCTCATTTCCCTGTTATTGGGGCTTTTATTTTGTGCGGGAACGCGAAGATGCCCTGCCGATTGCTCGCCGCCTGCTTGATGTAGCCTCTTGTGCGATCACCGCTTGGCTCGTTCCCGAATTTGCTTCGCTAGCTTCTCAATATCTTGCGTGCGCCTGAGGACCGACATGCTCAGCACAACGTTGGCATCACTGCGGTCCACTTCATCCTTCAACTCGGTCGAAAGCGCGTAAAGGCGCTGCACGTCTAAACGCAACTCGAGTTGGTTTTCCGCGACCCGAGCTTGCTTGTCGCTTTTGTACACAACGGGCGTTGGGCTAGGCCCGCTGAGCAACGCTTGACCTGCCACGCCGTTTCGCGGCGGACGTGTCTGCCACGCCTGCAAGATCAGCGGAGCGAAAACACACAGCGCCACCGTACACACCGATGCCACCGACACTCGCGAGGACGAACGCTTCATGGGTCCTCCACCACAATTGGGCAACAGCCGATGGCCGAACCTTATACACCTGTGTGAAGCGAATGCGAAGAGAATTCGCGAAAGCTTTGCGTGCTATTTGTCCCCTGCTTTTGCTGCAGGCGTCGTAGTGTCTTGCGGCAATGCTGCCGGAGCCGGGTCACCCTTTACGTAGTGACCGTACCAGGCGAGATACCGCTTCAGCCGGTCTTCCATGTGCGAAGGAATCGTAAACTCGTGATATTCGCCGGGGTAAGCGACGAGCTGCGTTTCGCGGCCGAGCGCCTTTAACGCTTGATACATCTGCTCGCCACCCAGAATCGGCACGTTCCAATCGATGGCGCCGCCCATGAAGAGCGCGGGGGTTGTGACGTTCTTAGCGCGATAGAACGGAGCGACTTTGTTCCACACGTCCTGGTGTTCCCAGGGATAGCCAAGCTCCGTGTAGTAGTCCTTCTGGTATTGGTCGTGGCCGTAGAGGCTGGTGAACTCGGCAGCGCCCGCTCCGGAAATTGCCGCCTTGAAACGAGTGGTCTGACCAATGATGAAGTCCGTGGAGATTCCGCCATACGACCACCCGCCGACGCCGAGTTTGTCGGGATCGGCAATTCCCTGCGCGATGACGTAGTCCACCATCGCAACATCGTCCTGATAGTCCTTGTTGCCCCAGTCGGCAAAGATCGCTTTGCAATAATCCTGGCCGTAGCCGGTTGAGCCACGCGGGTTGGGAAACAACACAACGTAGCCGTTCGCGGCAAGGAGCTGGGCCAGATGCTCGAATTCGGAGTAGTAAGCCCACACCGGCCCGCCGTGCGGCCGTAGAATCGCCGGATACTTTTTACCCGGCGTGTAGTCGAGCGGCTTGTACATGTAGCCCGAAACCGTCGTGCCGTCCTTGCTTTTGAAGTGAACGTATTCGCCCTGCGCCAGCTTGAGTTTGCCAAGCAATTCGTCGTTGGCATGCGTGACACGCGTTAACTTCCCCCCCGGAAGCGTGAAGATTTCGTTCGGACGGTCAAGCGTGGTCATCTGCGCCGCGATCTCGCCGGACTTCGACAGCGAGTAGTCATACAGCATCAAGCGCCCACCGATGGGCCGCGTGATTTTTTGCGTGGCGATTTCTACGAGGCAGAGATTCTGCGTGCCGTCGTCGTCCGCGATGAAATAAACGGATTTGCCGTCCGGCGCGAAGGTCGGCTGCGTGGCCATGCGGTCCATGGTTAGCGTCAAGACCTTGGCTTCGCCGGGCTTGCCATTCGCGTCTGGCACCGGCGCAAGCGCGATATGTTTTGTGGCGTATTGGAAAAGTTTGGGGTCGAGTTGCGTCGAGTACGCAATCCACTTCCCGTCGGGCGACCAAGCCGCTTGATGATCTTCGCCGGGATTCGCTGTCACCTGAGTAATGTGCGCGCCTTTGTCCTTGTTATCCGCAGCGACCACCCAGATATCCGAGTTGTAGGTACGATCCGGATCAGGAGAGGAACGATTGCTTGTGAACGCAACGCGCGTGCCGTCCGGCGACCACGCCGGCTCGTCGTCATCGAAATCGCCGGAAGTGATTTGCGCCAGCGATTTCGCGGCAACATCGAAAAGGTATAGGTGCGTGCGACGACGATCGAGGTATCCGATGGTGTCGCGTTTGAACTGCAGGCGGTCCACAACCCAAGGTTTGGGCTTCTTGGGTTTCTTGTCTTTTGCTCCGTCGTCGGATTTGTCTTTCGCCTTCGCAGCCTCCAATTCATCGGGACTGGGATCGCGAAGAACGAGCACCAGCCGCTTGCTGTCCGGGGCCCACTCAAAATCGTCTACGTCCTGCGCCGTGTCGGTGAGCTTCTGCGCTTCACCGCCCTGCCGGTTCAGCAGCCACACCTGCGTTTTGCCTTCGTTGCGCGCAGAAAGAAACGCGAGGAATTTGCCGTCGGGACTCCAGCGAGGATGTGAGGAAGTTACGTCTTCCGCCGTAAGCGGGATGGCGTCACCACCAGCCGCCGGTGACATCCAGATGCGCTCCTGGAACTTGTCGTCATCGAGATTGGCCGAGCCAATGGAATAAGCAACCCACTGACCATCAGGCGAAATCTGCGGATCGTGGACATCGCGCAGCGTGAAGAGATCCGAGATGGCAACAGGGCGCGGCGACGTCGACTGTTGCGCATTCAAACCAGAACCAAACGCGAATGCCAGCATTAGAAAAGGAACGAATAATGAACGGACGGAACGCATCCAGACCTCTCCAACGAAGAAAAATAAGTGCGGGACAAACGGGCGAAGTTTAGCACAGGCGACCGACAAGCCGTCTGTTGAACGGCTCTGTGTGGCGACTTTCGATTGTCGCTTTTCGACCAGCCGAAAAAATATCCGCCGCGACGCACTTTTTTATTGCATGGCAGTGCAGACCTTGTATTCTTCAAAAGCCAGCTCGCTTCCCTTGCCCTTCAAAAAGGCGCGGTAGAAAGGGTCGCACGCGACGGCGAGCGTCGCTTAGGAGGACGAGAGTAAAAATTGAGCAGCATATCGGTTCCCGCGCAGTTTCCTTCCCGAGTTATCTCCAACACGAAAAAGAACGCCGCGAAGCTCACTCTGTGGCCGCTTGTGGCTGCGACGTTTTTCATGGTGTCGGGCGGCACTTACGGGACGGAAGAAATCATTCATGGCGCCGGCTACGGCCGCGGGATTCTCATTCTGCTGTTTCTTCCACTCTTCTGGAGCTTGCCGACCGCGTTCATGATCGGCGAACTTTCCAGCGCGCTGCCGCAAGAAGGCGGCTACTACGCCTGGGTGCGCCGCGGACTTGGAAATTTCTGGGGCTTTCAGGAAGCATGGCTCTCTCTGGTCGCCAGCATTTTCGATATGGCGATCTACCCGACGCTGTTCGTTTTTTACCTGAAGCAAATGGCGCCGTGGTTTGGCGAAGGCCACAACGGCATCTATGCCGGGCTGTTTGTCGTCATCGCATGCGCCGGCCTGAATCTCGCAGGCATTCGCGTGGTTGGCATCACTTCGCTTTGGCTGTTTTTTCTTCTTTCTTTGCCATTCGCACTGGTGGTGGTGCTCACACCTTTTAGAGTGGACGCGTTCGCGGAGCCGCATACTGCAGCGGCTGGAACCAGCCTCGGTCTGCTCGGCGGCGTCCTCGTGGCCATGTGGAACTACATGGGCTGGGACAACGCCTCGACGATTGCGCAGGAAGTCGAGCGGCCGCAGCGCACTTACCCCAGAGCGATGATCGCTGCTGTAGTTCTGGTTTCGGCGACCTACGTTCTTCCTTTCGTTGCCGTCTATTTCACTGGCATTCCAGCCGAGATGTTTGGCGAAGACGGCTCGTGGGCCGCGATCGGCGGTTTGATCGGCGGCAAGCTTCTCGGCATCGAATGGCTGCGGTTCTTCATCGTGCTGGGTGGCATGATGAGCGCGTTCGGCATGTTCAATGCGCTGGTGATGAGCTACTCCCGGCTGCCTCTGGCAATGGCGCGCGATGGCATGTTGCCAAAGGCATTTGCGCGCACCAACAAACGCAATGCGCCTTGGGTTGCAATTCTAGTGTGCGCGTCCGGTTGGGCACTTTGCCTGGGCCTTGGCTTTTCGCGGCTCATCACATTGGACATCATGCTCTATGGCGCAAGCCTCATGCTGGAGTTCGTTACGCTCGTGGTGTTGCGAATTCGTGAACCCGAACTGAAGCGCGAATTCCGCGTTCCCGGAGGTTTACCAGGAGCGATTCTCGCGGGCCTCTTCCCACTTGGCCTTTTGCTGCTAGCACTCGTCAAGAGCGGCTCCGAAACTGTCCTCGGCTTGAATGGCCTCGTCTTCGGCGCATTGATGATCGCATCCGGCTTCGCCGTGTATGCCGCGACGCGGCGCCTGCGCACGAACCCGCCATCTTCTGCAGTGGAAACTGTCGAAGCCACCTAGCAATTACCAGAGCCTGTGTATCAAGGACAGTTCTAGAACTCCACTTTGCCCTTGCCGAGCCTCGGCAACTTTCGCCCGCCAGCCGTGTTTTATCTCTAGCAAAGGTGCCCAGCGCCCCGGCCGCTGGAAGAAAGGTCAATTCAATGAAGATACGCAATTTCACACAGACGGTGCTGACAGCGGCAGGGCTGCTCGCGCTGGGGACGTTCGCGCCCCAGGCGTTCTCGCAGTCGGGGCAGGATCAGCAGAGCAATCCTCCAGCGGCAACGCAACCTGCTCCAGATAAGCAGGGAAAACACATGCGGGGCCACGGCGAAAAGCTCTTCGCTGACTTGAACTTGACGGACGACCAGAAAGCGCAAATAAAGAAAATCCACGAAGACGCAAAGGCCAAGGCCGATGCGGTCAAAGCGGATACCGCGCTGACTGACGCTGACAAGAAGACCAAGTTCCGCGAGATCCGCAAATCCGCGATGACTGAGTCGAAGAAAGTGCTGACGGCCGAACAGCAAGCTCAACTCGAACAAAAAATGAAGGAGCGCCGCGCCGCAAAGTCGCAGAGCAACCCTTCCTGAGCTGCTACGCAAGGGCGTCTCTCTTAGGTGGCCAGGAGCCGTTCGAAATCCCGAAGCAGAATCAAGATTTGCTATTCTGCTTTTCGTGCGATTCCCGAGCGGCTCTTTCCATTTTGACCGGCGATCTTTGAGCGTTGTGGCTTCCGCCGTCGCGGCGGTCTCGGCATCGCTGGTTTCGACGCAAGCTCAACAGCAGCCAGCGGCCACAACTCAGCAGTCTGCTGCTCCGATTCAATCGCCCCCCTACCCCACCGTCGCTCCGCCACCCGCGCAGCGAACTGGTCTAAACATTGTCGTGCTCGATCCCGCGCATGGCGGCACGGACCCCGGCGCACGCGGCGCACAAGGCATACGTGAAAGCGATTTGGTGTTGGATTTAACCTTTCAAGTTCGGCGAGCGCTCGAGGCGCAAGGCTTTCAAGTGCTTCAGACGCGCAACGGCAACGAAAACCCGTCCTTCGACGATCGTTCGACTCTCGCCAACGCGCAGCGCGGAGCCGTGTTCGTGACGCTGCACATTTCGTCCACCGGGCTGCCGGGCACGGTACGTGTCTATGCCTTGTCCGACTTACCGACCCGCGCGAGTGCCGGCGGAATCTTGAGCTGGGATTTTGCGCAGGCGTCCTATGTGACTCTCAGCCGCAAATTTGGCGATGCGGTACAAGGACAACTGGCGCAGCGGTTCAAAGGCTCGCCGAGCAACGTACAGACGGCAAGCGTGCGGCAATTGCGCACGACAGCAGCGCCTGCGATCGCCGTCGAAATTTCCAGCGTCAGCGTGCAGGATCGCGGTGACCTCGACAGAATGATGCCAGGTGTTGCCGACGCGATTGCCCGCGGACTGGCCGCGTTCCGGCCATCTTACGTTCTGCCCAGTGAAGCGGGGACACAACCATGAACGGCCGCTGGCGCACATGGCTGCTCGCTGGCTTGTGTGTCGTCGTAGTGATTGCGGCGATTTATTTCCCCAAGTTGAAACGCAAGGTAAAGACGTCGGCGAATATCGCTCAGCCGTCCGAAGAACAAGCCCGTCGCGAACTCACCACAGCGCCTCCAACAAACCCATCAGACCCGAAGGTGAAAGCAAAAATGTTCTGGGCCAACGATGAGGACGAGAGCGCGCTGGCGCCAATCAATGTTGATTTAGCACTTTCGCCTGACCCCGTCCTTCGCGCCAAACAGGTACTGAACACTCTGCTCGCCGGTCCGGTAAACTCCGACTTGCGCACTCTGCCGCCGGATGCGGCCCTGCTGGCGTTTTATCTGTTGCCGGACGGAACAGGCGTGGCCGATTTTTCGGAGGCGCTTGCCACCTCCACCCCTTCTGGAATTCAGAGCGAAGAGCTCGCGGTAGACTCGATTGCGCGAACCCTGGAAGCCAACGTTCCACAAGTGAAGCGGCTGAAGATTCTGGTTCACGGGCAGGAAGTCGACACTCTGGCTGGCCATCTGGACCTGACGCAGATGTTCGTTGTGAACACCAAGGCCGCCCAGCCGCCTACCCTTTCTTTTGGGTTGCCTCTCAAGTCCCCGGCAGCGAGCGCAGCCTCCGTTAGTTCCGATTCAACCGCTAGAAGCGCCTCGAAGGCGCCGAAACGCTGAGCATTTAGCGCGTTGACAGCGGGTCCAGCGCGGGTCACACTGGCGCAGCTTGCTGCAAGGAACGATTCGGCCGGAAGTAAAGGCTTTTCAGGGGTTAGGCGTGAGAGCAGATGGCCGCGGCGTGGACCAGATTCGGCCGCTAAAAATTACTCCAGACTTTATCTCGACAGCCGAAGGCAGTGTACTGATTGAACTTGGGAAAACCCGTGTGATCTGCACGGCTACGGTTGATGATGGCGTTCCCGGTTTTCTGAAAGGCAGCGGTAAAGGCTGGGTCACCAGCGAGTATGGAATGCTGCCGCGTGCCACGGAAGAACGCACGGCGCGCGAAGCGGCCCGCGGGAAGCAGTCCGGCCGCACACAGGAAATTCAGAGGTTGATTGGCCGTTCGCTGCGCGCGATTACCGATCAGGAAGCGCTCGGCGAACGGACCGTGTGGCTCGACTGCGATGTGATCGAAGCCGACGGTGGGACGCGAACTGCTTCGATTACAGGCGCGTTTGTGGCATTGGCGCTGGCCATGGAGCGGCTGGTTGCCGCAGGAATTCTGAAAAGTTCTCCTTTGATTGATACCGTCGCGGCGACCAGCGTAGGGCTTGTGGACGATCGCGCACTACTCGACCTCGCGTATGAAGAAGACTCCCGCGCGGAAGTGGATATGAACGTCGTGATGACCGGCGACGGCCACTTCGTCGAAATCCAGGCCACCGCCGAGGGCCGGCCGTTTTCCGGTAGCGAAATGCAGGACTTGCTTGCCTTAGCCGCGGCCGGAATTCGCCGGCTATCGGAAGCACAGAGGGCGATCCTTCCGGCAAAGTTTATGGCGCGCGGTCGTTGAACGGAATTCCCGCGAGCAGATGACTCCCGCCAAAAAGCTGTACCTCGCATCCTCCAACCCCGGCAAGTTGAAGGAATTTCTGGCGATTGGGAATGTCGCTGCTGCAGGCCTTGAGTTGGAACTGCTGCCCCGCTTTTCCGGACTTCCCTCTTTTCCGGAGGACGCGCCAACGTTCGCCGAGAATGCCGCGGGCAAAGCACTGTACGCTTCGGCCATTTCGGAGCTGCCTGTCTGCGCCGATGATTCTGGCCTTGTGGTTCCAGCCTTGGGCGGCGAGCCCGGAGTTCGCTCGGCGCGCTATGCGGGTGAGCGCGCTACCGGCGCCGAAAACATCACCAAGCTTCTGGAAGCCATGCGCGGAAAGAACGAAAAAGACCGTGAGGCTTATTTCGTTTGCGTTCTGGCCGTAGCGCGAAAAGGGACAATCCTCGCCGTCATCACAAACCGCGTGGATGGCGAAATCCTCGAAGCGCCACGCGGGTCGGGCGGTTTTGGCTACGACCCGGTGTTTTACTTCCCTCCCCTGCATAAGACATTCGCCGAAGTTTCTGGTGAGGACAAAAATCTGTACAGCCATCGCGGGAAGGCCTTCCGCCGCCTGTTGGACGTCCTGCCGGGAATGCTGTAGCTTTTTGCAATGCCCAACGCGAAGAAGAAAAAGGCTGCGCGCAAGAACGCGTCGCCAAGGACAACGGCCAAAGAAAAGGTCGCAAAGTCCGGCAAGTCACGGGGCCGAACTCCAGATCCGACGAACCCAAAGCGCGTTGCGGCCATTCTGCAAAGGCTTAACGAAGCATATCCCGACGCAACCTGCGAATTAAAGCACGCCAATCCATTTCAGCTTCTGATCTCGACGATTCTTTCCGCACAGTGCACAGATGTGCGCGTCAATCAAGTAGCCGAGACGCTTTACAAGAAATATGCGAACCCGGAAGCGTTCGCTTACGCGAATCCATCAGAACTCGAGCAGGAGATTCGCCCCACCGGCTTTTTCCGCAACAAAACGAAGTCCGTGATAGGCGCAAGCAAAGCGGTGGTGGAAAAATTCGGCGGCGAAGTTCCGCGCACCATGCAAGAAATCCTCACGTTACCAGGAGTCGCGCGCAAAACCGGAAACGTCGTTTTGGGAACCGCGTATGGAATTGCCGTGGGCGTCGTCGTGGATACTCACGTCCAACGCCTCTCCAACCGTTTGGAGCTAACCAAAAACCAGGAACCAAAGAAGATTGAGCAAGACCTAATGAAGGTGATTCCCCAAGACAAGTGGATCCAGTTTTCGCACCAGCTGATCTGGCACGGCCGGCGTGTCTGCGTCGCCCGTAAACCCAAATGCCTGATCTGCAACCTGGAAAAAATCTGCAACGCTCCGGACAAGACGGTTTAGCTCCAAACCGCACAAGGAACCGGTGCGACATCCCCGAGTTCGCAGAACTGGGTCAGACTGGCGACTGCTGCCTGGCAAGAGTGCGCAGACTGAAGCCTGCGCTGCCAGGAATGGGCTTTGGCCGCGCCCGGTTGTTGGAGCGAAAGTCTTGGCAAAAATGGTCGACGTGCGCGCTTTCAACATGTTCAAAGGCGCGCGAGGCTTCCATCCCATGGTCAATTGTTTCGCCCATTTCGCGAGGCAAAGTCGTTCCGATTCTTCCCATCATTTAAAGCGTGGAAACGCGGCGACGCCAAGACAGTTGATCAATTACGCAGCGAACTAATGCGGGCATTGTGAGACAGAATCCCTGGTCATGCCCGCTAATCGGCAGTTGGATGTCGAAGCTAAGTTCCTAAGCGCGGTCGTTTTTTGGCAAACAATCGATAACCATTGCGCACACCGTCAGAATGATATTCTCCGGTCGGAGCGAAAGAATGGATTTTCGATATCGGGCGACTTATTCAGATAAGTATGGCGTCGAGAAAACAACAATACACAACGATGGAAACACGCTCGCCGTCACGCTGCGGGGAGTTTTGTTTTCGGGCTCGGACTTTGATTCATTGGACCCTGCCCCGGGCTCTGATACTCAGCTATTGAAGGGATTCTCCATTGCGAACGGAAGCCTTTGCGAATGCATTATTGAATGCGAAATTCCCCTGCCAGTAGTGGTGGACGACAGAACTGTCTCAGGAACCGTTGTCGTCCAATTAAAGCTAGGAGCGCAAGCAAACGGCGGGGGGCTCGATGAGGAAGGCCTCGTCCTTTCCCTTCGCGTTGAGGGAAGAGTTTATCGCTCTGCCGGAGGTAGCGGGTGGTTTGAAGACGAACTGCTAAGCGTCCAGGCGGCACTACCAAATGGAACTTATCTGAAAGCTTGTATTACGTGCGGATTGTCAGATTACAGTCCGTACGGACATGGGTTGTTTGGCAGCATGCTCTGTTTCCGAGACCAGAAGGCGGAGTACCGCAAAGTAAAAAACAAGGCCGATTTATTCAAACTCATGGGCACGGTGGAGAAGCTAGCATTCGTGCAAGAAACGTTTTTATGCCCAGAGTTTGAAAAAAGACAGCGTGGCACTGGCTATAGAGGTTGAATTTCTCTGTTCCGAGTGGCGCTGCGCGCTTTATCGAGACCTAGGGACCGCTTTCCGATTGCTGACCAGTCATTGTCGATGAGGATAGTTTGCTCAGAGGCTGCACCCAGATTCGCGCTGCCGGTCCCGTTGTGAGTCAAATCTCCTGTTCTCGCGACCGAGAATAGAAAACCCGAATCCGGGTAATTGTGTGAGCTGCCCTACGCGGGAGCTATTGGTCAGCGTTGTCCAGCACCCAGATACCGCCGGAGACTTTCGACATCGTCAGCAGCAACCGGTTCTTTGTAATCGACAACGCCACTGGCGATATCATATGCGGAACCATCAGTCTGGGTCGCTCAAAAGTCGAGACCCGAAAAGGCTGCCCTGCCGGTCTCCCTTTCTCCGGATCAAAATGAATTCCCCAGACATTGAAGAAACCTCCGCGCCGGGATAGGAAATAAATTGTCCGTCCATCCGGAGACCAACGCGGTTTATCGTCCCATTGTTTGCCGTCCGTGATGCGCGTCCACTGCCCGCCCGCGGACGGCATCACATAGAGTGTGGACTCCACGCCATCAGTCACGGGCCTGGTGGCCTCAAAAACAATCCACCTTCCATTCGGCGAAAAATGCGGTTGCCAGATATTGTATGCCGGGTCGGAAATAAGTTTTCGTGCCGACGTTTCTGCGTGCGGTCGAGAACCCAGGGACAATCGCCATATTTCCGACCGATGCCTTTGCCCGCTATTCCGCGAAACCAAAAGTTCTTTGTCATCGGGAGACAAATCGTAAACGGCCGCACCGAGGTCCATTGTCCCGGTGACCGGTTCCTCCGTCCGCGTTTCAGCGGACCACATTAGGATCTGGCTCGTCGCCGTTATTTCGCTCTCAGATGCCTTTGATCTCGTATACACCAGGCGTCTGCCATCGGAGGACCACTGCGGATATGTCAGCTGATCGTCGTCTGCTATCACCGGCTCTTCCCGCCCGTCGGTCAGCGACCTTTGCCACAGCTCCCATTTCCCCGCCCGGACGGCGCAAAATGCTAATTTCGTGCCATCACGCGAGAGGCTTTCCTCGAAGGCCAACATTCCTGGAGAGGTCACTGCCTCACCGCTGCCGGAGATTTGGCCGGTATGGGGATCGAAAGAGAAGAGCATACTGGCGATATGCTCCGACTGTGCCGCAAACGCGATTCGCTTGCCATCAGGCGAGAGCGCGACGCCGCCGTCCGGCCCGGGACCAAAGGTCAAACGTTCGATCGCTGTTCCCCGTAACGTTGCCGGATCAATGGTCATCCGCCAAATATTCCTTGCGCCTCTGAAATCTTGATCGAAATAGATGGCGTTGCCTGAAGGTGCCCACGAGAAATCTCGGTAGCCGACCTCGTACTCCGCCCCTTCACTTGTGCCGATCCTCCCGAGCTCTTTCCGCACTTGGGGAGCAAGCTCCGATCTAATAGGCACGCCACCGTCGAGGGGCACGGTCCAAAAGTAGCTCGGGTGGCGCGACCTCGGCGAGGAGATGGAGTCGGCTCCTTGAGGACCCCAGAAAAACAGGGACACCCTCTTACCATCGGGGTGCCACCCGGCCGAGGTCGGAAACAGGTCAAGCCGCGCAATTACTTCGGCCAGGAGTTCGCGGGGTGCACTGCCGTCGAGACGCGTTACATAGAATCTGTGCATTGAGTCGACGAGCGGTGTAAACAGCGCATCGAACAAAATCTGTGCGCTGTCGGGTGACCAGCGGGGATGATAGCCGAACGACGCAATCTTTCTTTCTAGTCCCGCTCCCCCCAGCGCAGGTACGATGTATATCCCTCCATCTCCCCGCTCGGACCGGTAAGCGATGTATTTTCCGTCCGGCGACCAGTCTGGCTGCCAGTTGTGCCCGGGCCCACGGGTGACTTGAACCGCATCGCCGCCGCTCACCTGCTGCACCCAAATGTCCAGTTTTCCGCCGCGATCCGAACTGTAGGCGATGTAGTGTCCATCCGGTGACCACGTCGGGCCAAATTGAAGACCGTCGTCAAACGTCAGGCGCGTCAACGTTCGCTGTTTTACAAGCACCGGTGGCCGTTTTGGTTTGTTGATCAATGCCAAGGCTGCGATCAGTAGTAGACATGCCCCGCCGAGCATCAAGAAGCGCTGTGGCCAATGGCTGGACGGAACCGCTTTCGTTGTGTCACTCGGCCCGACTTGCATCTCCGGCGGATCTTGCTTTTCTACAGGACCGATAAACCGGTACCCCCGCCGTGGCAGCGTCTCCACAAACCGCGGACTCTCCGATGAATCCCCCAACGCCTCACGAATCTTGTTGATTGCGGTGTTTAGGTTGTGATCGACATCGACAAACGTATCCGGCCACAGCCGCTTTTGCAGCTCTTCCCGGGTGAACACATCGCCAGGTCGCTCGAGCAAGATGACGAGCACCTGAAAAGGCTGGCCCGATAGTTTCAACTTCAGTCCGCGGTTGCGCACTTCTCCCGCCGGAAGGTCAACTTCAAAGGTTCCGAACCGGACTAACGGAGGGGAGTGGAAAGTTTCCACGGAGGTTCGCCTCAATTGCCGCCAGTCTAGCACTGAATTGTGCTTGACCAGGCTGGCGATCAGTCCTGCAACGATTGATCCAATCCTGCAACTGCATAAATCAAATCGAGTTAGGCTCCTGACTTTTATTCGATATTTCTCTTACCTCAATAGAGTTGCCGTGCATTGAGGTAGCAGCATGCGAAGCCCAAAGTCGCCCTCGCCGCGCAACCCGCGCGCAGGAGGGCGACTTGAAAGCAGAGATCAGGGTTCAGCATCCAGCAACTGGCAAGACCAAGAGGTATTGGCGGCTTTTGACCGGGGTAAGCATCGTGGTCGTAGCCTTGGTTGGGATCACAGGATTCGCTCTTCCGGCAACGGCTTTCGCTGGCGAGGACGGTTCGAGCCCCACAATCACGGTTCTGGTTCACAATTACTCGCAAGCCTCGGCCGCCATACTAGCTAGGGCTGAACGCGAAGCCGGCCGAATTATGGGGGAGGCCGGATTGCGAGCGGTGTGGTTGGAATGCCCGACGAAGCCGTCCACCGCCGACTCCAATGTTGCCTGCCAGAAAGCGGCCGAAGCTACTGACATCAGGTTACGGGTGCTTACTGCGCCCGTCCAAAATAAATACCAAGATACTGTCTTTGGTTTTACCGTCCATCCGGTTCTCGCCACTGTTTATTACGAGTATGCGGTGCGTCGCGCCAGAAGCGACTATGCCGAGTTCGAGATCCCAATAATTCTGGGTTGCGTCATAGCCCACGAGCTCGGTCATCTGCTGCTTGGGTCGAACGGACACTCCGGCGTAGGAATTATGCGGCCACGCTGGGAACCTCGTGAGTTCCGGCAGCTCATGATGGGGACTCTGCGTTTTAGCAAAGAACAGTCGATGCTCATGCGATCCGAGGCGCGAACGCGAAACAGCTAAAGCCGTGAGTTGGTCCGCTACACACCGCACGAAGCCAAATAAGAGTTTCACCAAACGTCAAGACGGGGCTTGACGTATAGCGATGTCATTCCCCATCGGCGCAACGACGGAAAAATCTTGAAGAAAAGCAGAAAGGAATTCCAATGACTCCAGCGATGAAAAAACTGAGCTCACTGTTAGCCGCACTACTTCTGGTTGTCAGCTCATGTCCGGTTCCAGTGCAGGCAATCACGAATGGCTTCCCAGATACGAACAATACTTTTAGCAATGTCGGAACTGTGCTCGCTGTGGGAACAGATGGCCAAGCCTTCCAAATATGCTCTGGAACGTTAATCTCGCCCACTGTATTCCTGACGGTCGCCCACTGTTTCTATTACTTCAATGATTTTCTCGCTGCGCAAGGTTTCACGTTGTACTTGAGTTTCGGCAACCCGATCCCGGTTTTGGAGTTGACGGATGTGAGTACGTGGATTCCTGTCACCCAGTTCATTCCGTATTCCAAGTACGTCCAAGCGAACGATACTCACCCTTTTAGCCCGCACCACGGTAGCGACCCCGGCGACCTTGCTGTCATCATCCTGCCGCTGTTCGCCACGCAAGGGATTACCCCTGCCGCACTGCCCACTCTTGGGCAGCTCGATGAATTGGCGGTAAAGAACGGGCTTAGCGCGGTGTTGTTTACCGATGTCGGGTACGGATCTGAAGATAGATTCGGAACTCAATCTAATCCAATACCGCGAATGTTTGCCTTTTCGGCTTTCAGAGCGCTGCAGCCCGGATTCTTGCAGTTGTCGATCAATCCGACTCTCAATAACGGAGGGGCTTGCTTTGGTGACTCCGGCGGGCCGATCTTTTTGCAAGTCAATGGCAAACTGATTCTGATGGCGGTAGTCAGTGTTGGCGGGGATCACGTCTGCCGGGCAACAAGCGGAAATTACCGCCTCGATACAGTCAGCGCTCGGAACTTCCTGAGGGATTTTGTCACTTTGCCGTAGACGCTTTGCGCTGCCTCGCAAGCGCTTCTCGATTACCGGCCAACCGCTGCCGATGAGGATAGAGATAGGGTGGTGCCAGACCGGCCTGGAGATAGCGATCGCTGTAGTCCACTTTGAACTGGGGCTCTAAGCGTGCATCGGTTCGTTGACCGTTTTCGGGACTCGCCCATACAATACGCGGCAATGACGGAGTCCTCAGGCCTGCTGGGCCAGACAGTTTCACACTATCGGATTCTTGAGCGCCTCGGCGGCGGCGGCATGGGAGTCGTGTATAAGGCACAGGATACGCGCCTGGATCGGTTTGTTGCGTTGAAATTCCTGCCCGACGCTGTCGCGCAAAACCCGCACGCGCTCGAACGGTTCCGCCGCGAAGCAAAGGCCGCTTCCGCACTGAATCATCCGAACATCTGCACGATTTATGACATTGGCGAAGACGCGGGCCGCGCCTTCATCGCGATGGAATACCTCGAAGGCCGAACGCTGAAAGAAGTTTCAGGCGGCCGCCCCATAGAAACCAATTCCCTGTTGCGAATCGCCAGCGAAGTAGCCGATGGGCTCGAAGCGGCGCACGCAAAAGGAATCGTCCACCGAGACATAAAGCCCGGGAACATTCTCGTCACCAACCGCGGGCAAGCTAAGGTGATGGACTTTGGATTAGCCAAGCTTGTTTCCGGCGATCGCGATGTCGGCGAAGTCTCGCATAGCACCGACGACGAGTCGCTCTCCGCCGTCGGAATTATCAGTGGTACTCCGTCTTATATGTCACCCGAGCAGATTCGCGGCGACGATCTCGATAATCGGTCGGATATTTTTTCTTTTGGCCTGGTCCTCTTTGAAATGGCTACGGGGCAAAAGGCCTTCAGCGGCGGGGCCGGCGGTGTCGTTATCGAAGCGATTCTTAGCGGAGAGCCTACGCCAGCGCGGACTCTGAATCCAGAAATTCCCGCCGAGCTGGACGCAATCATCAACAGGGCCATAGAGAAGGACAAAGAAAAGCGCTACCAGAGCGTTGAAGAGATTCGAGCAGATCTGCAGGCGCTCCGGCACCGCATTGAATCCGGCCACGCGGCCGCGCCACTCCTTGCGACGGGAAACCTACGACAAGTCAGCCGGACTAGCCCCATCAAGTGGGCTATCCACGCGATCCTAGCCGCTGTTGCTGTGCTGGCCGTGGCCGGCTGGCTTAGCTACGCCAAGAAAAGCAATAGACTCAGCGCCACCGACATCATAGTTCTCGCTGACTTCACGAACAGCACCGGCGATTCTGTGTTTGATGAAACGCTGCGGCAAGGACTGGCAATACAGCTTGGGCAGTCACCTTACTTAAGCTTGGTGAGCGAGGAGCGAATTCAGCAGACACTCTTGACGATGAACCGGCCCGCAGACGCGAAGGTGACACCTGAGATTGCCCGGGATCTTTGCCAGCGTGTAGGAAGCAAGGCTTACATCGAAGGCTCGATCGCCAGTCTCGGAAGCGATTATGCGATTTTTCTGAAGGCGAAAAGCTGCGTTACGAGCGATACGCTGACGGAAGAGCAGGTTCAAGCGAAAGGCAAAGAAAAAGTGTTGGAAGCGCTGAGTCGAGCCGCGGCAAAAATGCGAGAGAAGCTTGGCGAATCGCTTGGAAGCGTTCAGAAGTTAGAGACGCCGCTCGAGCAGGCCACGACGAGATCGCTTGAAGCTTTGCGCGCTTACAGTCTCGGCATGAGGGCGCGGGGGCAAAGCGGAGACACAGAGGCGCTTCCATTTTTCAAACGAGCGATAGAGTTGGACTCAAGCTTTGCATCGGCATACCTCTACTTGGGGATTGGCGATTACAACCTAGGCGAGGTCGAGGAGGGCAACGCAAACATTCGAAAGGCCTTTGAGCTGCGAAGCCGCACGAGCGACCGGGAGCAATTTCTGATTTCCGAAACCTACTACGCGATTACTACCGGACAGGTTGAAAAGAGCGTTGAGATAGCACGAATCTGGTCGCAGATTTACCCGCGGGATGAGGGTGCCGCCAGCGCACTGGGCGTGGACTACATGTGGCTCGGACAATACGAGAAAGCTATGGATGGCTTCACACAGCAAATAAAACTCGATCCGAACATAATCAACGCCCATATAAACCTCGAATTTACGTACCTGGCCCTGAATCGTTTTGACGAAGCTCAATCGGCATTGGAGCGAGCCCGGACTCGCTGGCCTCAGCATGGCTACTTTGTCGCCTATATTTTGGCGTTCCTTCGCGGTGACGACGAGGCAATGGCCAAGGAGCTGAAGGCAAGCGCTAGCTTCGCGACAGAACTGGAAAACGTGCAACTCGCACAGGCCGATACGGAGGCCTACTATGGACGCCTGAAGGCCTCTCGAAAATACGCTGAAAAGGCGTTTCAGTCGGCACTACAAAATAACCGGAAGGAATCCGCCGCGCTCTGGCGGCTCCAGCAGGCGCTGCGAGAAGCGGAGTTAGGCTTCGACCAAAAGGCGGCCGAAGATGCCATGTCGGCGCTGAGCTTAAGTCCTACGCCGAACGTTCGCGCCGTTGCGGCCTTGGCTCTGGCCCGTGCAAGCGAAACCCGCCGAGCTGAAGCGATCGCGGAAGCAATTCAAAACGAGTTTCCAGCCGATTCGATTGTGCGTACCTATTGGAACGCGAGCGCGCAGGCCGCTATTGCGTTGAACCGCGGCCGTCCGGCAGAGGCGTTGTCGCTTTTGGAAGCGGCCGCAGCGACGGAGCTTTGTTCATACACATTCTATTTCAACGCGTCGTTGATGCATCCTGTCTATTTGCGTGGGCAGGCCTATCTCGCGCAGCGCCAAGGCGAGAATGCCGCGGCGGAGTTTCAGAAGATTATTGATCATCGCGGGATCGTTTTGAACTCCCCAATCGCTGTACTGGCTAGGCTGGGGCTTGGCCGCGCGTATGCATTGTCAGGCGATTCGGCGAAGGCTGGGGAAGCGTATCGGGACTTCTTCGAATTATGGAAGGGCGCTGACGTGGACATTCGCGTGTTGAGGGAGGCCAGAGCGGAATACGCAAAATTGAATCAATGACTATCGGCATTCACTGCGAGGGAGAGGTTGGTGCCGAGGCCGGCATAGAGGTAGCGATCGCTGAAGGTCTTCTTGAGGGCGGCGAATGCAGGTTCGCCAGTGCAGTGGCCTGGTGCGATGTATTGCACTTTGAGCTGGTCATGGAGCGCGGTCGCGATTTTATCGATGTCTGAGTCACCTGCCGTGACGAGATGAAAGCCTCCGGCAATCAGATGAATGCGGGGATTGATCGCGCTGGCCGCTGCGACAACTTTGTCGATGCCAGTATGCGAGCACCCGACGACGAGCACCAGGCCTTCGGGCGTATCGATCGCCAGCGACAATTCACGCAATTCGAGTGTTCCCTGCTGGTCCGACACCAGCGCAATGAGGTGCATGCCAGGAGCGATTTCGGTGTTTTTGTCCACGAGCTGAAAGTTGGCTCGGGGCCAAGCGGAGCCGAATTGCATGATGTCGGGCGGAGAGCCATCGTAGTAACGCTGCTCGGGAGGCAGCGAGGCATCCTTGCGATAGAACGTGCTGGGGAGGTCCGCTCCATAGACACCGAAGCCCTCTTTCGGGGCGTAGATTTTCACCGTGGGGTTGACCTTCAGAACGTAGGACAATCCGCCCATGTGGTCGCCGTGACGGTGGGACATCACGACAAAGTCCAACTTCGAGAGATCCATACCTTTCGCTTGCGCATTGTGCGCAAGAATGTCGGGATTGTTGCCAGTGTCGAACAGGATGCGCTTTCCGCCGTACTCGACGAGAGCAGCGTAGCCCCAGTCCTTTTGCATGGCGGAGGATTTGCCAAAAGCGTCGTACAAGACGGTAATTTGCCCCTGGGTGGGAGCAGTGGGAGGCATCGGAGCAGCCGGGAGAGTCGCCGCGCAAGAGACAACGAGGAGAAGTGCGGCAGAATAGGGGAAGCGGCCAGAATCGCGGGTCATTTTTTCTCCGGAATCGGCGGGCCGAACAAGCATACAGCAGCTTTTGATGAGCTACGTCGCGAGCCGGCTGACCGGCCACTTGGGTACAACTTTTTCGACTTGCTCTCTTGTACTGCGGCTTGACTACGCAGTTTGCGAGACCTATGATTCGTCACCAAAATTCGCCGGCGCCCGATCGCAAACTTCCAAACAGCAACGGAGGAACGAGCCATGAAGAAGACTCTACCCTGGGTCATGGTGACTATCGCGGTAGTGCTTGTCGTCGTGGGAGGCTGGGCGCAATCCGCGCAGGATAAGTACACGGTGAAGGTGCCGAATGGGCTCGCGTTCTCCGAGTTCAAAGGATACGAGAGCTGGCAGGTTGTCTCCATCAGCCAGGACGGAGACCTGGTTGCGACGATCCTTGCGAATCCCGCGATGATCGAGGCTTACGCGGCCGGCGTTCCCGCCAACGGCAAGCCTTTCCCGGACGGCGCCAAGATGGCGAAAATTCACTGGAAACCGAAAAAGCTGGAGACGTTTCCTGCGGCGACGGTGCCAGGCACGCTGCACGACGTAGATTTCATGGTGAAGGACAGCAAGAGGTTCGCGGACAGCGCTGGGTGGGGATGGGGAGCGTTCGAATATGACGCCGCATCGGACAGCTTCAGGCCGGGCAATTCAACCGACAAACCGCCGCAAGGGAACGACGCCAAGTGCGGGTTGGCGTGCCACACGATTGTGAAGACGCGGGACTACGTCTTTACGGAGTATGCGAAGAGGTGAAGTCGGTTGGGATGTAGCGTTCGACGAAAAACGAATGCCCGCCCAAGTGAAGGATTGAGCGGGCATTCGACCTGGTGATTCGCGCTAAAGGGTGACGTACGCGGGTTACTCGTGTTCGCAGGAGACGTTGTTGTTCCAGTCGACGAAGGCGCCTTGCGGGTTTTCGCGCCAGGCCCAGACGTGGAGTTCAAAGAAAGGATCCAGGCCGAAGCGGTTGGGCGAGGCGACGAGCTGGAACGCCTGGCCGTCGAGCTGCGGCGGAGTGTTGTTGTGGTTCTTGAGGTAGGTCGCGGCGTCCACGATGTACTCGACACCGACCAAACGGAGTTTTCCGCCGCCCACCGGCTCGTAGATCAGAGCTTCGGGAGTTTCCTTCACGATTTCGCCGTCGCCAACCAGAGTGCCATTGACGTAGTGGATGCCCATGGCGCCGTGATCCGGTCCGCTGACGCAGCCGAAGGCAGGACCGTATCCGGCGGGGCCAGCGTTGTTGACGTCAATGAACTGACGCGTGTTGTTGCGAACGTCTTCGACCAACTGGGAAGGCGAGTTGTGTTCGCCGTGAGCCGCGTTCTGCGCAGAGAGCGGAGCGACGGCTGCGGCGACTAACAACGATGCACAACTCAAGATTCCAAGGGCCCAGATACTGCTTGCGGATTTTGTTTGCGGCTTTGCTTCTGTTATTACCTGCGACTTCGTTTGAGATTTTGTTTCTGGTTTTGTTTCTGACATGACTTTTTCCTTTCGATTGCACAAGTTTGCTTGGTTCCCCGAAGATCTAAATGGCTGCGAGAAGGCCCCTGAGTCGCGGCAATCGGTTTCGGCGTTACAGGCGTTCGGCTGTGACGGAGACAGCCACGCCCTGAGTGACGGTGTCGAAAACGGGTGAGTGTCCCGTGCCGAGGCGAACGATTTCCTGAAGCTGGTCGTCGGGCGCTTCGGCGGTGATTTTGAAGCGAGCGCGAATGCCTTGATATCCCTTGCGAATGGATGGATCGAGATCGAGGAAGCCGCGCAGGTCGAGATCGCCTTCAAAGGAAGATTCAATTTTCTCGATGCGGATGCCGCGCGCGGACGCGTGGTAGACCATCGAGGTGGTCAAGCAAGAAGCGAGCGCGTGGAGCAAGTGCTCGACGGGATTGGCGGCGGTGTCTTTGCCGAGGAGGATGGCGGGTTCGTCCGCTTCCAGCTTGAACGGCAGAGGATGAGCGAGTTCCTGGTTGGCGCCGGAGAAACCAGCGGCGGTGGAGCAGTTCTGGCTGCCGGTTTCCCACTTGTTTTTGATTTGGAACTTGAACTTGGCGATGGAAGGAGTTGCTTTGACCGCGTCTACCGTGGCGAAGAGCTGGTCAACCGCAACGCCATTGATGAGTGTAGGAACCTTTTCTGCAACAGCCATGATGGGTCCTCTTTCTTGTGCGAGCTTTTTTCACGCAGCCCTTCCGGCCGGTGTCACCCAAAACGTTCAGGCCGGAAGAAGCAGCGTTTGTTGAGTCGAAAATACGGCCAGAATGGGCTTGCAACAAGATGGCAGATACGCCATTGTAGGTAGGCGATTACGCCAAAGCGTGTTTTGCGGATAGGTGCAGAAATGATTGAAATCACGGTGCTGTTGCTGGACCAGATGTTTTCCTCGACGGCGATCGGGCCGATGGAGGTGTTCCGGCATTCCGGTTCGCTGTGGAACATCTTGACTGGAACCAAGGGTATTCCCCGCTTTCACGTGACGACGGCATCGGCGGACGGCAAGCCGGTGAACTGCGATGGCGAGATTCAGATCAAGCCGAACCTTGCGCTGAAGGACGTGGGCAAGACGGATTTGATTTTTGTGCCGACGACTGGCCTGAGCGTCGACGACGTGGTGGAGCGAAACGCCGCGATTGTGCCGTGGCTGAAGCGGCGGAGCAGGCGCGGAGTGGCGGTGGCGAGTGTGTGTTCAGGAGTGGGGCTGGTGGCGGCAGCGGAGCTACTTGACGGAAAGCGCGCGACGACGCATTGGGGTCTGGCGGAGCGATTCAAGGAAAAATATCCGCGCGTGAAGTGGATGCCTGAGTTGATGGTGACGGAGGACCACGGATTTTATTGCGGCGGTGGCGTGAACGCTTCGCTCGACCTGAGTATTTACCTGGTGGAGAGATTTTGCGGACACGAGATTGCGATGCAGACGGCGAAAGCGCTTCTCATTGAGACGCCGCGCGCGTGGCAGTCGGGGTTCGCGATTGTTCCGCTGAAGACGGATCACACGGATGACGCCATTTCGAGCGCTCAGGAGTGGATGCACGCAAATTTCGCGAAGGCTTTTCCGCTGGATGCGCCAGCGCGAAAGGTGGGCATGAGTTTGCGGAATTTCGTCAGGCGCTTCAAACAGGCGACGGGAGACAGTCCGCTGATCTACCTGCAGAAAGTGCGGATCGCGGCAGCCAAACGGATGCTGGAAAGTGGGCACCGGACGATGCAAGAGATCAGCGACGCGGTAGGTTATCAGGACATTGCGTTTTTCCGGTCGTTGTTCCAGCGGCATACCGGAGTCTCGCCGAGCGCATACCGGGAGAGATTCGGTTACTGAGTTCCCTTTCGTTCAGAGCTTTCCTCTAAGGTGCCTCGTGGTTGTTTGAAGGCGCTACTTACGTTCGGCACTGGCATGCGTCGAAGAATGACAAGCGAGAACTCGTGGTGGTAGATTGCCGCGAAGTGGTGGCGTAGTGTCCCTTCCCTTTTGAACTTAAGAACCTGGCAAGGATGAGGCGCGCATGAACGCAAAGGCTGATGTGATCTCTTTGGGCTCAGCACTGGCGGAGCCAGCCTTGCCGGCAGCGCCCGTCGCGCAGAGTGAGCGGATTTCCTCGGTGGATGTGCTGCGCGGGTTTGCGCTGCTAGGCATCCTGGTGATGAACATTGGGGATTACGCGCTGCCCGGGGGCTTTGATTTCAACCCGACGATTCTTGGGCCCCTGAGCAAGCTGAACCTTTTTCTGTGGGCGGGGCGGTTCGTGTTGTTTGAAGGCAAGATGCGCGCGCTGTTTTCGATGCTGTTTGGAGCGGGCGTGATTCTGCTGACTTCGCGCCTGGAAAAGCGCGGAGATGCGGCTATTGCCGGAGATATTTTTACGCGGCGGAACATGTGGCTGACGCTGTTCGGCGTGTTGCACGCATATTTTTTGTGGTGGGGCGACATTCTTTATTTTTATGGGATGACGGCGCTGCTGTTTCTTTATCCGTGCCGAAAGCTGAAGGCGCGAACGCTGCTCATCGCGGGAATGGTGGTGGTGCTGGGCGGAGTCGGCTATCGAATCAGCAGGCTGGAATCGCGCACGCAGCTGGCGCAACGTGCTGCGGCCGCGAAGCAGGCGCAAGCGGCTGGACAAACGTTGACTGAGCAGCAGAAAGAGGATGTGCAGGCGTGGGAAAAAGTGCTGGAGAGAGCTCATCCGAGCCGCGAAGAACTGGACAAGGAAATTGCAGAGCTACGCGGCGGGTACGGTTCGGTGTTCCGGCACAACGCCGAGCAGGTGATCGACGAACAGGGCGCGGGGTACTACCGATTCGGCTTTTTTGATTCGCTGGGAATGATGCTGCTCGGGATGGGATTGCTGAAGATTGGGTTTTTGTCTGGGCAGCTTTCGAATCGCGCGTACTTGTGGATTGCGGCGATCGGCTACGGGATCGGGTTGCCGGTAGGCGCGCTTTGCATGTGGCAAGTTTGGCGGAGCGGTTTTTATCCGCTGGCGATGGGGAGATGGGAAATACTGCCGTATGACGCGTTGCGGATTTTGATCGGCCTGGCGCATGGGTCGGTAGTGCTGCTGGCTGTGAAGGCAGGCACGCTGAAATGGGTTACGCGGCCGCTGGCGGCTGTGGGACAGACGGCGCTGAGCAATTACATCGGCACGACGTTGATCTGCACTCTGGTGTTTTACGGGTGGGGATTTGGAATGTTCGGGCGGCTGCAGTTCTATCAATTGTTTTACGTGGTGGCCGCTATTTGGGCAGCGAATCTGGTGGCGAGCACCGTGTGGCTGAAGTATTTCCGGTTTGGACCTTTGGAGTGGGTGTGGCGGTCGTTGACATATTGGAGAGTACAGCCGATGGTTCGGGCGATCGAAACCGCGGAGGCAAGCGTTGGCGTGGCTCCGGCGAGCTGAAGACGGGCGCACGAGTGGTATCGAAACAAGCGCTCGGGGGCTCACATGGAGCAAAGTTAGACCTACCTTAGCCGAGACCAAGCATCCCCAAAGAATGGGCGAAGAGTCCACCTTGGGCAGCCACACTATGGTTTATGGAAAGTCGTCAAACTTGCGAAATACGGAATAACGGAAACAAATAAAGCGCCGATAAAGTGCGTAAAAATTCTATCAAACCCCGCACGAAACGCGGGCGGTCTCACATTCCGAATTGAACTGAAAATAAAGAACATACATTGGGTGAATGATTTTTTCGTCGCCTGCGGCGTGGTGTGGGCGACTGCTTGCAAGAATTGGACTTACGCGACGCCATCGGGGTGGCGCGCCAATCCAGGTTCTCGCTGCTCAATCAATTTCGGACAGCTCTTATATCCAAAGGGAATGAGTAATGAGGTTTCGTCCTCAGATTGTAAGAAGCCCTGGACAAATGAAGCGAAGTTTCCGCGTAATTTTCAGGAGGAGTGAATGCGTACTTGGTTTCGTAGTAGCTGTCTTTTGATCGCACTTGTTGCGCTCTCCGTGGTTTCCAAAATTTCTGTCGGACAAACGAGCAAGGGGACCATTACAGGAACGATAACTGATCCTGCTGGTGGGGCCATCGCCGGCGCCACCGTCACCGCGCAGAGCACCCAACTCGGCGAGAACCGAACTACGACCAGCGGCACTTATGGCGAGTATCGAATCAGCGCCGTCTTGCCGGGGATTTACCAGGTCAAGGTCGCTGCCAACGGTTTCGCAACGGTGGTCCTTGACAACGTGGAAGTTGGCGCCTCAGTGCAAAAATCCTTGGACGTGCGCATGGAAGTGAGCTCTGCCTCGCAAACCATCACAGTCGAAAGCAGCGGGGCGACTTTGCAGACAGAATCGGCCGAATTGAGCGGATCGATTTCAAAAACTGAAATTCAGCAATTGCCGATCAACAGTTTGAACCCAATTTCTCTGGTCCTGACTGAGCCTGGGGCTGTTCGCGTCAGCCAACGCGACGACTTCACCAACGGCGCATCCTTTTCAGTCGACGGCCTCCGCCCGCGGGCCAACAATTTCTTGATCGACGGTTTCGACAACAACGATAACGGAATCGCAGGACAAGCGATTCAGCCCGTCAATCTGGAAGCGATCAGCGAAGTGGTTGTGCAAACCAACTCGTACTCCGCCGAATTCGGCCGCGGCGGAGCTTCCCTCACCAACGTAATTTATTCGAGCGGAACCAATAACTGGCATGGCGCAGGTTACTGGCGTTACGACGGCGCAACGTTCAACGCCGTTACTCCCGAGCAAGCGCGCAACGGGATCACCAGTCCACCGGCCTTCGTAGAAAATATTCCGGGGTTCCGCATCGGCGGGCCACTAGTCAAGAACAAACTATTTATTTTTGGATCGTCGCAGTGGGATCGTCTGCGCGGAGCAGAACAAGGCGCCCAGATGGTCATTCCTACGGCAGCAGGAGTCGCGACTTTACAGTCTTTGAACAGCCCTCAAGCGCAGATCTTGCTCAATTCATTGGGCGGAGCCACAGCCGAGAGCGCAACCAGCTCAATTGCAGTCGGAGACCGTTCCGGCTGCCCAGGTTGCTCGGTGGAAGTGGGGACTTTTAGCCGCTCGGCATCGCAGGTTGCAAACTCGTATGAGTACGTCATCCGAGGAGACTATGTGGCCTCTGACAAAGACACGATCTCGGCCCGTTGGCTAGGGTCCCACAGTTCCCTCACGCCTGATCTGTTTGCGAATCCGAATGCCCTCCCGGGCGTTGACACAGAACAGAGTGGCCCTTCGCGGAGTATCGGCATCTTCTGGACTCACGTCATTAGCGATCGCGCGGTAAATGAACTGCGATTCACAGGACAGAGCATCAACTTCGGTTTTGATCCAACGGCAAAGACTCTGAGCAGCCCATTCGCAAACCTTCCGGACTTTGAGGTTGCTGGCTTGACTGGCGTCGATTTTGGCGGAATAGGCCTTGGGTTTCCGCAAGATCGTGATCACCTGGTTTTTCAATATCAAGACGCCCTATCCCTGACCCTTGGTCATCACAACCTGAAGATGGGAGCGGACATCACCCATCTGGGCATCACAGACAGCGTCCCGTTTAATTCTCGCGGATTGGTCCAGTACAACAGCGGCGGTGACTGTTCGGCGATTAACCTGACCAATTGCACCGGTTTGGCGAACTACCTCGATGACTTCAGCGGCGACGGCGGGAGCGCAGCGATCCAATTCGGGGTTTCCCAAGTGAGCTACGCACAGACACAACAAGCTTTCTATGCGCAAGACGCATGGAAACTCCGCCCGAATCTTACCCTCACTTATGGGTTGCGGTACGAGTACTCGGGCGTGCCGTTGAACGCGTTGCCCTTCCCCGCGGTGGATGTGAACAGCGCTCTGACAGACCCGCTCACCAGGCGAGTGACGGTTCAAAATGACCGAAATAATTTTGGCCCGCGCTTGGGAATCGCCTATTCGCCGCGTATCCTTCCAGGATTGTTTGGCAATGGGAAGACCGTTTTGCGCGCTGGATTCGGAACGTTTTATGACACCTTGTTTTCCAACATTCTTGCCAACAACGCGGCTTCCACGCCGAACGTAACGGGTGGCACCGTCATCGGCTCCTTAACTGGCCCGACGCCACGGGGTGAATCCAACTTCTCGGCTGTGGTTCCGTCCATTACACCGGCGCTTTCGCCGTTTGACGCAGTCACCACTGTGGCGTCCGATCTCCGCAGCCCAGAGACACTGCAATGGAACGTGAACGTCGAGCGTGCCCTGCCGGGTAACTGGATCGCCACAGTGGCGTACGTCGGTACCCGGGGCGAGTACCTGTACCTGAATCACGAATTAAATCCCGGCGTGGATAGCGTTCGCCTTAATCCCGACCGGGGTTCAATCTTCGCCCGAACGAATAACGGAGATTCCATTTATCACGGACTGCAAACGAAGGTGGAACGCAGCTTTAAGAACGGTTTTCTGTTCCGTGGCGCGTACACTTTTTCGCGGTCCATTGACAACGGGTCCGAAGTATTCGTGACCTCGGGCGGCAGCACGCGGGCTCAGGATCAATTCTCTTTCCGCGGCGATCGCGGTCCTTCCGCATTCGATCGCAAGCACCGGGCAGTCTTCACTTGGGTGTACCAGTTGCCCAACGTTCGTGGCGACTCCGGGGCACTTCGCGCCCTGAAGTTCGTGACCAATGGATGGCAGGTTTCCGGTACTGCATCTTTCGAAAGCGGCGCTCCGGAAACCATCAACTTCGGCGGATTCGATCAGAACGGAGATCTTTCCGGATTCAACGACCGTCCCTCGCTGGGTAATCCGGCGGTAGCGATCAACAACAGTTCGGCTTGCCGTGATGCAGCAAGCACCTGTAATACCGGCGTCGGTTTTAGCGTTGACGGTGTAAACTTTGTGGACTTTTTTTCGTCTTTTGGCTTCGATCCGGTTACTGGCGACTTTACAGCAAAAGCGAGCGACTTCCACTATCTTGCCATCCTGGGAAAGAACGGCAACATTGGCAGGAATACCTTTTACAACCCTGGACGCCAGGATTGGGCAATGTCCATTCAACGTGAATTCAAGATCCATGAGAGCCAGGCGTTTTTGCTCAGAATGGAAGCGTTCAATCCCTTTAATCACCCGAACCTGGGAGGCGGCGAAGACGGCGTACCCAGCGTGAGCGGCGACGTTATTTCCAGTACCTTCCTCGACAAGAGCGTCACGAGCGTTGGGGGCCGATCCGTGAAATTCTTCTTGCGTTACAGTTTCTAACGTCTCGTATTTGAGTCAATTGTCTCGAGGAGGGGTGTAAGCCCCTCCTTTCTTTGAGGCCGCTGCTAAGTCATGAATGGAGCCTGCGCAGTGGTGGGAATCGGACTTGCAAACACACAGCAGTGTGAACCGAACAACCAGTTTATAGCCGGCAGATAAGGAGTTCGCGTTCGTAGACCATTTCTTTGGGGAGATGGTCGTGGAGCTCGATGAAGAGTTCTTCGTGGTCGATGACTTCGTGCTTCCAGGCGGCGCGCTCGAATTTTTGGAGTTCGTTGAATTTCTCTTCCGAGAAATCCAGGCCGTTCCATTCCATGTCGCTGTAGTCAGGGACCCAGCCGATGGCGGTTTCGCGGGCTTTGGCGCGGACGCGGGCGCGATCAACGATCCATTTGAGGACGCGCATGTTTTCGCTGTAGCCGGGCCAAATAAACTTGCCGTCGGCGCCCTTGCGGAACCAGTTCACGTGAAAAATGCGCGGCGTGACACTGAGCGAGCGCTGCATCTTGATCCAGTGACGGAAGTAGTCGCCCATGTGATAACCGCAGAACGGAAGCATGGCCATGGGGTCGCGACGGACTTTGCCGATGGTACCGGCGGCGGCAGCGGTCATTTCGGAGCCCATGGTGGCGCCAATGTAAACGCCGGAGCTCCAGTTAAAGGCCTGATAGACGAGCGGCATGGTGGAGGCGCGACGTCCGCCGAAGATGAAAGCGTGCAGCGGGACGCCGTTGGGATCTTCCCAGGCGGGATCAATCGTTGGACACTGCGATGCTGGCGCGGTGAAGCGGGCGTTCGGATGCGCGGCCTTCGCGCCAGTCTTCGCGGCGATTTCGGGAGTCCAGGGATTGCCCTGCCAATCGGTGCATTCGGTCGGAGGCTCGTCGGTCATGCCTTCCCACCAGACGCCACCGTCAGGAGTGAGCGCGACGTTGGTGAAGATGGTGTTGCGCGCGAGCGTGGCCATGGCGTTGGGATTGGTTTTTTTGGAGGTGCCGGGGGCGACGCCGAAGAAGCCCGCTTCAGGATTGATGGCGCGGAGATGTCCGTTTTCGTCGGGACGAATCCAGGCGATGTCGTCGCCGACGGTCCAAACCTTCCAGCCTTCGAATCCCTTCGGCGGAATGAGCATGGCGAAATTGGTTTTTCCGCAAGCGCTGGGGAATGCAGCAGCTACATAGGTTTTTTCGCCTTTAGGATCTTCAACGCCGAGGATAAGCATGTGCTCGGCCATCCAACCTTCGTCACGCGCGATGTTGGAAGCAATGCGAAGGGCGAAGCATTTCTTGCCGAGCAGAGCATTGCCGCCGTAGCCGGAACCGTAAGACCAGATCTCGCGCGATTCGGGAAAGTGGACGATGTACTTTTCTTTGTTGCAGGGCCAAGGGACGTCTTTCTGGCCGGGAGCGAGCGGCATGCCGACGGAGTGCATGCAGGGGACGACGCGCGCGCCTTTATCAATTTCATCGAAGACGCGCTGGCCGATGCGGGCCATGATGCGCATGTTGACGACGACGTAGGGCGAATCGGTGAGCTGCACTCCGATTTTAGCCATGGGCGAGCCGATGGGGCCCATGCTGAAAGGCAGGACGTACATGGTGCGGCCCTGCATGGCGCCACTGAAAAGGCCCTTCAGCTTGCGGCGCATGTCGTAGGGATTTTCCCAGTTGTTGGTGGGGCCGGCGGCGTCCTTTGAATAAGAGCAGATAAAGGTGCGATCTTCGACGCGGGCGACGTCGTTCGCATCCGAGCGGGCGTAGTAGCATCCGGGCCAAAGCTTTTCGTTGAGCTTCACGAGCGTGCCGCTGGCGACCATTTCGGCGTAGAGCTGGTCGCGCTCGTCCTCGGAGCCGTCCACCCAATGGATGCGGGCGGGGCGAGTGATCTCGGCCATTTTTTCGACCCACCGGAGGAGATGGTCGTTCTTGCTGAGAGGAAGGGACGGATTGCGACTAGAAACCCGTGCTGCGGTGGTAGTGGTCTTCAAAGGAGCTCCAGGAGTCAGCGCAGTTCGAACGGGCGGGGAACGGCCACAACATTAGAGTTGGTAGCGATACCGGGATTCGAACCCGGATTTTTGCCTTGAGAGGGCAATGTCCTAACCCTTAGACGATATCGCCGAAGAGCAAAGTTATTTCAGCTCAGGGCTTGTGAAACGACTTCTTTAAACTCCGGCTTTGTAAGTACAAACCCGGAAACCCTGAAACCCGATGTTTGGAGTGACGGATTCTACCCGAAGCCGCCGAACTCGCGCAGAACTTATTATAGCGTGGAAAAGCCGGAGTTGTCGTGGGCTGGCGGGAGCGAAAGATCAGCTGGCGATGCGGAGCCGGTCGTCGTGAACTTCCTTGAGCGGACGAATGGAGAAAAACTTGTGGCGGCAGGGAATGCAACGATAGGCGGGCATACCGAGCAGGCGTTTGAAAGGAGCGGAAAAGCCGGTTACGTGCTCTGGAGCGATGCGCTTGAGATCTTGATTGCCGCAGATAGCGCAATGAGCGGAAAAGCGGTGGGAGAACGGCGCGGGGCGGCGGCGAAAGCGCTCTCCGCAGCGGGAGCACCGCCAAGGCAGGCTGCCGACAAGAGCGGCGGCGAAATCCATAAGTGTACGTCTGCGCGACCGACGGCAGGCCGGCGCATGGCAGGCGGGACAAATCATCAAAGATGTTCCTTTGAGTGACTTGGGACTGCGGAAATAGTAGTGAAATGCAGGCCGAGAGGCAAGGTACTTTTGTCCCGGAGCGAATGACTCTGTCGGTCGAAAATGTATTAGCGGATGCGCTACCATTTGGTTGGAGGATTTCAGCGATTTATGGCGGATTACACCGAGCAGCACGCGAAGGCAGGCATCAAAACGAAGCTGCCGAAACTGGACACGTGGCCGAACCAGTATCCGGGATATGTCATCACCACGAAGTATCCGGAGTACACGTCAGTCTGCCCGAAAACCGGGCTGCCGGACTACGGCGTTATTACGATCGAATATGTGCCAAAAAAACTGTGCATCGAGCTGAAGGCTCTGAAGATGTATTTGCTGGCCTATCGGAATTTGGGAATTTTCTATGAGAACGCCGTAAACAAGATGCTCGAGGATATTGTTACGGCGATCCGTCCCGAATGGTGCGTCGTGCGAGGGGAGTTCACGCCGCGCGGCGGACTGAATACGACGATTGAAGCTCGCTGGCCGCGGAGCAAGGGATTGGGAAGCGGAAAAAGCAGGTAAAAAACTTGTCGGCTCGCTCGGTGTTTGGCAGGAACGCGGCATCTAAGACAAATGGACAGAGCGAGCGGCTAGAGACATAATCTTTAGCTATCGTTCCTTTATTCCGGCCCGAATGGGGGCTTTTTTCTGGCAGGGGACTTGTTTCGCGCGCTGCTTTTCGACCGCGGGCGAAAACGAACGCTGGGCTCTAGAATGTCAGGGTTGTAGAAAAAAACTCTGTGAGTTATCGCTGAAACGTTTCTAATTCGGGGTTTGTAAAACAAACCCTGAAACCCGGAGGAGGGTGAATGAGTATTTCTCCAAACGTGCCAAGCCCGCAGGAATCGTATCACTACGAAAACACGGGAACGCCGCGTTGGATCGCGGTGCTGTTTGGTGTGTTGTTTGTGGCGCTGGCGGCCATGGGATTTTTCGGCTACACCGCGCAGTCGCGGATGTCGCAGGACCTGGCGAAGACCGAAGATGCGAACAAGCAATTACTGCAGCGGCTGGATCAGGCAAATGCAAGTTTAGCCGATCTGAAGGGGCATCTGGAAGTTACGGAAGAAAAGCTAGGCATGACGACCGCCGAATTGGCGAAGGCCAAAAGCCGCGCGGAATCGATTCGTAAGGAACAGGTGGCGGCGGACCAGAAACTGACCACGCAGCTGGCGCAAGCGCAGAAGGACAACGAGGAGAAACTCGGCGTCGTGACAACGGATCTGGGTGGCGCGAAGAAGGACATCGAAACGACGCGTAACGACCTGGAAGCCACGAAGGGCAAACTGGAACGCGCGAACGGCGATATGGGCGTGATGAGTGGCCTGATTGCGCGTAACCACGACGACCTGGAAGACCTGAAGCGGCGTGGCGAGCGGAACTACTACGAATTCACAATTCCGAAAACGAAGACGGCGCAACGAGTGGGGCCGGTGCAGATTGCCCTTAACAAGGTGGACCAGAAGAAGTCCAAATACACGATGACGGTGTTCGCGGACGACAAATCCATCGAGAAGAAGGACAAGACGGCAGGCGAGCCGGTGCAGTTTTATGTGAAGGGCTCGTCGCGCATGGCGCCGTATGAACTGGTGGTCTTTGACGTGGGCAAGAACCAGATTACGGGTTACCTTTCAACACCGAAGGATGCCAGCGCGAGCGCTGCGCCTGCTGCCGCGGCAGCGCCCGCGACCAAGCCCTAAAGCGTTCTTTCAAACTAAACTCATGGGAGGCCCTGTGCTGCGCTCTGCAAGATGGAGGCGGACCGGGGCCTTCCGCTTTTTGCGGCACATTCGAGGAGCAGCGCAGATTTTGGGAGTCGGCTTGGCCGGTTCCCTGCTGGTTTTCGCAGCGAACGTGCTGCTCGGGCAAGATGCGCCTGTGCAGGGCCCGCCATTGCGAGTGAACGTCAATCGCGTAAGCGTGGGCGCTACGGTTAGCGATGCGCACGGACGTTTCGTGCACGACCTTAGTCGCTCCGATTTTCAAATTTTTGACGCCGGCCAGGAGCAAGCGATTGCCGATTTTTTGCCGGTCGAGGAGCCGGCCCAAGTACTGTTGCTGATCGAGGGCGGACCTTCGGTGCTGTTTTTCGCGAAGGGCCACGTGCTGGCAGCGGACCAGATGGTGGCCAGTTTGGCTCCGGACGATCGTGTAGCCATCGCGACGTACACGAGGGGCCTAGAAAATGTCATCGGCTTCACGACAGACAAGACAGATGCAAGGATGGCGCTACGCAGTATCAGTTTTGCGCAGGGCTTCGGTGAGCTGAATTTGTTCTCCAGCGTTGCGGCGGCCGTCGATGCCCTTGGCCGAATTCCGGGGAAGAAAACCATCGTGTTGCTGTCAACGGGAGTGGACAGTTCGCCCGACGTGAATTGGAATTCATTGCTTGCAAAACTGCAGACAGCTGACGTGCGAATTATTGCAATATCGCTTTCGGCGGATATTCGGAAGCCGGCGAAAAAACGGAAGCTGACTTCGAAAGAGAAGGCCGATCGGGCCCAATTGCAGGCGGGCTTTGCCGAGGGCGATCGGTCATTGCGTGACTTAAGCCATGCGACCGGCGGACGGGTCTACTTTGTTCAAAATGAAAAAGATTTCGCGAAGACGTATGCAGAGATTGCCGATCTGCTCCGGCATGAATATAGTCTCGCGTTTGCGCCGCCAATGCTCGACGGCAAGGTTCATGAATTGCACGTTGCGGTGAAACGATCCGGACTAAGGGTGGAACACCGACCGGCGTATTTAGCAGCCGCTCAATAACTGGCCGCAGTTCTGACACCTGCTAAAAATCCTTGAATTCCTTGAGGCGCTTCGCCATTTCGGCGAGGCGCTGGTCCACAAGGCCGAAAACAGTTTGCTCTTCGAAAGAACCGTCGCCGTTGCGGTGCCCGGCAGGTTTTCCGGTAAGGATTTCAATTCCCTGCTCAATTTTTTCGACTGGCCACACGTGAAACTTGTGCGAGGCGACGGCTTCGAGCACATCATCGCGAAGCATCAAGTCTTCCACGTTGGCCGCGGGAATCAGCACGCCTTGCGAACCAGTGAGCCCCTTGATGCTGCAAACGTCGAAGAAGCCTTCGATTTTTTCGTTCACGCCACCGATGGCCTGGATGTCGCCTTGCTGGTTCATAGAGCCGGTCACCGCGAGATCCTGGCGCAACGGCAAATTCGCTAGCGCTGAAACCAACGCATAGACTTCGGTGGAGCTGGCGCTGTCACCATCCACGCCGGAGTAAGACTGCTCGAAACAAATGCTGGCGGCCAGAGACAGAGGCTTGTCCTGCGCGAAGCGATTGCGGAAGAATCCGGCGATGATCTGCACACCTTTGTCGTGGAAGCGGCCGCTGAGATTCGCTTCCCGTTCAATATTGATAAGGCCAGTTTTGCCAAGCGCCGCGCTGGCGGTGATGCGAACCGGCTTGCCGAACGAGTAGCCGCCAATTTCGAGAACACTAAGGCCGTTCACCTGACCGATGCGCTGTCCGGCAACGTCAACGAGAAGCGTGCCCTCTTCAATCATTTCACGGATGCGCGTTTCGATCAGGTTGTGGCGCTCGATCTTGGAATCCAGGGCCTTGCGAACATGCGCGGCGCGGACCACCGTTTCTCCACAAGCGTTGGCTTCGTAGTTGGCTTCGCGCGCGATATCGGCGATGTCCACGAAGCGAGCTGTGACTTTGTTTCGCCGGCCGGCTCTGCGAACGCCATATTCGAGCATAGCGGCGAAGGCGCCCCGGTCGAAGGGCCACAGGCCTTCCTTTTCAGAAAGCGTGCGCAGTCGGCCCGCATATTCGGCGATAACCGAATCGTTCATGGCCATTTCTTCGTCGAACTCGACGCGTACTTTAAAGATCTTGCGGAAGTCCTCTTCGTAGTCGTAGAGAAGTTCGTACATTTCGCGATCGCCAATCAGAATCACCTTCACGCTGATCTGAATTGGCTCCGGTTTCATGCCACTGGCCCCGAAGGGGTAAAACATATCCACCGGCTGGATTTCAAGGCGGTTGTGGTTCAGAGTGCGTTTCAACGCGCGCCAGACGCCGGGTTCAGAAATCGTTTCGAGCGAATACATGATGAGGTAGCCGCCATCGGCGCGCAGTAGCGATCCCCCCCGCAGATCCATGAAGTCGCTGGACCATCCGCCGCGCGCGTCGTAGGCTCGCTGAATAGTGCCGAAAAGATTCGCGTAAGTGGGGGTGGTCTCAAAGATGACGGGCGACTCGCCGTCTCCGTCGTGCGACAAAATTACGTTCACGCCGTAAACGCGAAAGGGATCACGCTCCGGTCCAGGAGGTTTCGGCGCGCCTTCCACACCTTCCGGGCGGTCTTCCTCCTCGCCCTCACGTTCCTTGAACGGATCAAGGTTGTCCAACACGTGATGGCGCACTTCTTCGAGGTACTCGGATACGCTGTCGCCTGGATACTTTTCTTTCAGTTCTTCAATGACGCCATCCACGAGGACCGAGGCCGCTTCCTGTTCGAGGTAACTTAGTTCGCTGGCCAGCTCGCGCGACAGCGTAAGCGTCTTCCGATAGACGACCGTGAATTCCTGGCGAAACTGTTCGTATTTCCGCTCGATCTCCTCGGCCACGGGACCGTCGAGTTTCCCTTCATGGACCATCTTGGAGATGTCTTCGATGGGCACCATCTGGCCTTCGAGAACAGGAAAAATCTCCGGCAGGGCGACGGCGCCAACCTGCATGTGGCCGAGAGCAAACTGTTCGCGCGCAATCTTGCGCGTGAAATCATCCATTAAATCTTTTTCGCGCGCGGTGAAGCGTTCGACGATTCTTCCCTTCTGGCGCTGGAACGGTTCGCCTTCAAACACCTGCGGAATGCGGCGACGCAGAAAGTCGATGCCGGCCGTCATGTCCTTCTTGAACGGATTCGCCTGGCCGCGCGCCAGTGTGAGCAATCTCGGCCGGTCGGCCACCTTGAAATTATTGACGTAGCAGCGATCGGGCGATTGCTTGGTGCGCGGATGCAGCTCGCCAATCATTTTGGAAATAGTGCCGCCGCGGCTGGTGCCGGCAAGTCCGCAGACGAAAACGTTGTATCCGGGTGCGGTCAACTCGACACCCATCTTCAAGGCGCGCAATGCACGATCCTGTCCGACCAGGCCTTCGCGCAGTTCGGCCTGCGCCGTGGTTTCAAACGGAAGGCGCGCCGCTTCACACCGCCAGCGCAGTTTCTCCACTGGCAAAGCGGCGACTTTCAGACCGTTGATCGACGATTCGCTCATGCTTGGCCGTACTCTAACACAGGGCACTGCGCAGCGCCTGAGGGGAGGGCTTTAATGTGCTAGGCCTGCGACGCTTCCACCCGGTCGCGATGGTCCATGTAAACGCGGAAGACGCCCATGGCCGCAGCGACGATGGTCGGTCCGGCAACAATGCCAAGCAGGCCAAAGACTTGGATGCCGCCGAGAACACTGATGAAGAGCAAGAGTTCATTGAGATGTGTGCGATTACGCAGCAGCAGCGGCCGGATGATGTTGTCCGCCACTCCCGCGATGCCGCCGCAAATCACCGCGATCGTCAGGCCTTTCCACGGATGCCCTGTAAACGCGAGCCAAAATGCGGTCGGTACCCAAATCAGCGCAGAGCCGACCACCGGCACCAGCGAGAAAAACCCCATCAGCACGCCCCAGAAAAGAGCTGTGCCGACTCCCGCAAGCGTAAATGCCAGACCGCCAAGCGCTCCCTGGACCGCGGCAATCAACAAGCCTACCGCCACGCTGGCGAAAATCAGTTCGCGAGACTCGCGCATCATCTCTTCCTGTATCACGGAGTCAAACGGCATGAGGTGGCGCACGCCCCTGGCCACCTCTTCGCCATCCCGGAACATAAAAAATAGGGCGAAGATCACTACGAACAGATCGAGAAAAAACGTGAAGAGATTGCGGAGGAGTCCGCCGAGCTTGGCGGCGAGGTAACCAGCAAGCCTTTCTGCGCCGCGCTTCACAGGGTCGGACAAGTCGACGTCCTGCACCGACTCCGGCAGCTGGGTTTTCAACCATTCAGTCAGATGCGTGGGCAGTGCTCTATCCGGAGATTGGATGACCTCTTGCGCCTTGGCTCCAGCTTCCACGGCTTGCTTGGTTGTGAGAAAAAGGACAATCAGCGCAGGCACGATCAGAAGCAAGGTTACGCCCACGGCGCTTACAGCCGCCGCGGGATTCGGCCTCAGCTTTTTCAAGAGCCGTTCATGCAGGGGATAGAAAAAAATCGCCAGCACCGCAGACCAGGCGAGCGGCACGAGAAACGGTGCGGTAATTTCAAAAACGAAATAGCCCAACAGCAGCAGTGCGCCATAAGACAATACAGTCGTAACCTGGTCGCTGGTGGTGATGTTTCTCTCGCGAACTGTTTTCGTCACCGTTATATAATCCCTTTGCTCTCACGACACCAGGTATCGGAACGGACAGGAAGATCGTCAATCCGCATGTCTTCGAGCCCCAACACGCTATCCGCCTATCAATACCGTCTCCTTGCTGTACTTGCTTTGATCAACTTTGTCAACTTTGCGGCGCGGCAAGTGTTTGTGCCGCTGATTCCGCTCTTGCGCGGCCCGTTCGGGGCGACTGACGACCAATTGGGCTCGCTGCAAACAGTGCTTCTTGTGGTGTTGGCGATTGCCAGCATTCCTTTCGGATTTTTTGCAGACCGGTTTAGCCGAAAGTTCATCATCGGACTGGGAATCGTGTTCTGGAGCGTAGCGACCTTCGCCGGCGGATTGGCCGTCGGCCTTGCGTTTCTGTTGGTCACGCGGGCATTTGTTGGCTTGGGCGAAGCGGCCTACGCTCCGGCGGCGCAGTCCATGATCTCCGGCTCCTTTCCCAGCGAGCGGCGCGCGATGGCGCAAGCAATTTTCGCTTCGGGGATGCTGCTTGGCGGAGCGTGCGGACAAGTGCTCGCGGGGATCGTTGCGCCACGCTACGGCTGGCAGGAGGCGCTGTTCATCGTGGCATTCGCCGGGTTGCTGCCCGCACTTGCCCTCATTGGTATTGAAGAGCCGCCACGCGGTCCACGATCCGAAGTGGTGCCGGCAGACAAACTGCTGGCTGTCCCGGCGTTCCTGGCAATGCTTGCCGCAGGCACTTGCATTACCTTCGCGAGCGTTTCCCTTCTCACGTGGGGCATTGACTTTGCGGTGAGCTACAAGGATTTCAGCGTTCGTGAGGCTTCGGTTTCCCTCGCGGCCATTTTCCTGATTGCTGCGGTGCTTGGCGTTCTGACGGGCGGCTTTATAGCCGACCGCTTGCAGCGCCGCTACACTTATGGCCGGCTAATAGCGATTGGGTTCGCGTTGTTGCTGGCCACGCCGTTTGTGTTGGTGGCGCTCATTTCCGACGACAAGCACGTTGTTCTGGGCGGCTTGTTCGTCGCCGGATTTTTCATGTCCTGGTATCACGGACCGGTGACCGCCGTGATTCACGACCTTATGCCGCGGCGCGCGCATGCGACGTCGATCGGCATCTATATGTTTGTCACGCAGCTGCTTGGCGGGCTAGGGCCGAAGATCGTCGGCAAGATTTCCGATCAGCATGATCTGCAACTAGGGCTGGAAATTGCCGTCGCCGTCCTGGTTTGCGGCGCTTTGCTGATGCTGCTGGTGATTCATTTTGTGAAACGCGACGGTTTGCGGCACCCGGCGCTGGAGAGTTTTCACGCAGAGCCGCAGTCGGAGTCGGCGGATTAGTCGCGATGCGGTGGTGCGGCCGTTATTGCTTGATGCCCACGTGGGCGATCAAGCGGGTTACATCTTCATCGGAAACGTCGTAGAGTTTGCGTTCGTCCTCTTCTTCCAGCCGTTCCCGCAAATATTCCGCGGAAACAAAGCTCGCTTCGCGGTCGCTGAGATCGCGTCCGCTCTTCGCGCGAAACTTGATGAAAGCGGTGTGCGCTAAGCCGACGACGAGCGCATCGCCGTCCACGAAAAACTTGGTGTCGATCGTGTCGGCGTGCCGCGTGGCGATGCCGTTCCACATGTGCGAAAAGCGGCACTGATAGGCCTTGCCGGTAAGCTTGGATGTGACTTCAAAGGTGCCCACGAACTGGCTCATGGCGCCGTTGTTGGCTAAGACTGGATAAGTGGGCACTTTGGCTCCTATTGCTTTCTTGAATTCGCTTTGCTTTAGCTTTTCGCCGCGCTGACGGCAGTTTCTGCTTCCGCGTAGCTGCGCACTGCCGCGGCCACACCCGCTCCGGCGGGAACACGAGCGCCTTGCGCGTGCAGCACGTGTTCTATCGCCGCGAGCAACAATAATACATTGGCGCGCTGCGCGCAGTAACCCATCAGGCCAAGGCGCCAGATCTTGCCCTTCAGCGGTCCGATTCCGCCAGCAATCTCGATATTGAGCTCGTCAAGCAGCTGATTGCGGAATTTTACGTCATCCACTTCCGCAGGAACCATGACAGGTGTGACCGTAACCAGGCGCTCATTGGGATTTTTCACCAGAAGCTCCAGGCCCATCGCCTCAACACCGGCGATAAGGGCCTGCTGATTGACACGGTGGCGCTCCCAGCGGACCTGCAGCCCCTCTTCGATCGTTAGGCGCATGGCCTCGCGCAGAGCATAAATCAGCGAAATGGGTGGCGTGTGATGGTAAAGGCGATCTTTGCCCCAATAATTCATCGCAGTGGTCAGGTCAAAATACCAGCTCTGCACTTTTGTCTTGCGATTGCGCAAAACTTCTTCAGCCCGCGGACTGATCGTAATCGGCGACATTCCCGGAGGGGCGCTCAGCGCTTTTTGTGACCCGCTAAAAACGATGTCCAGTCGCTGCTGGTCTACGTGCAGCGGTTCTGCAGCCAACGACGCCACGGTATCAACAACCAGCAGTGCTCCTAGTTCGTCTGCTAACTTGCGATAGGGGTCCAATGCAGTCACGACACCAGAAGAGGTCTCTCCGTGCGCCAGGCCGAGAATCTTGATTTTTCTTTCGCCCGCGGCCTTGCGAACGTCGTCGGGATCGACGGTTCTTCCCATGGGGGCTTCGACTTTGGTGACCTTAGCGGGGGTCCGTAGCGCGGTCTCGTACATGCGCTCCGAAAAGTAGCCATTGACGCAGATGACGGCTTCGTCGCCTTCTTCCAGCGTGTTTACAACTGCAGCCTCAATCCCGCCGGACCCGGAAGCAGACAACGGCATCGTGGTGCGATTTTCGGTCTGAAAAACCTGCCGCATGAGGACCTGCGTTTCGTCCATGCAGGTCTTGAACCACGGGTCGAGATGCCCGACGATCGGGGCTGCGAGCGCGCGGTAGACGCGTGGATCAACGGACGAAGGCCCCGGAGTCATCATCAACCGCATCGGGGGAACCAGTTCTCCAATTCCAGATTTCGCTTCGCGGCTCATTTGTGCGACCTCAAATCACCGAATGTGTGCAGGGCTTGATGGACAGAACTCAATTTTCCCGCATCCGATGGCGAACTCGCAACCGACATATTGGCTGCTAAAGGAGCGGAACTTCGATCACACGGGCTACGAGCTTGTAGCAGTTCCCATCGCTGAATGGTTCACCAAGGCTAATACAGAAGGCAAGGCGTTCGTCGTGTAAATCGATGGACGACGAAACATGGAGTCCATTCGGAAGACTCTTCAGCTGCTCTTGCACGGGCGGATCAGTCAGCGACAGGCTGTAATTGGATGTGCCGTGGCTGCAGAAAGTGCTCGGGCGAGTGATTGGAGTGGCCGACGGTTAGGACGCTTTTGGCGTTAACGCCAGTACTCACCTGTTTATCCCAAAATAAACTTCGACTTTGCAATTCCTATCTGGAAAGAGGCAAGCAGCGCACCTAAAAGTAAAACGGGGCAGGCGCCAGGCGCTTGCCCCGTCCAATTCCTTTCCACCGAGATGGCTTACGCCGCCAATTGCTGCTGTTCCACAAGCATGTGAGCCGGCACTTTTCGTAAGTCCCATACCAGCCCCACCCAACTCAGCATCTTTAGCGTGTAATACGTAATGTCAATTTCCCACCAGAAGAAACCCTGCCGCGCCGATGCCATGTAGTGGTGGTGGTTGTTGTGCCAGCCTTCGCCGAGCGTCATCAACGCCAGCAGCCAGTTGTTCTTGCTAGTGTCCGAGGTCTCGTAACGGCGTGTGCCGAACAGATGCGACAGCGAGTTGATCGTAAACGTGTCGTGCCACAGCAGCACCGTGCTCATGCAGAAGCCCCAAACGAAGAGCGGCCATCCACCGATCAAAACCAGCACCGTCGCCAGCGCCATGGGCGGAACAAGATGATACTTGTTCAGCCAGCGCAGTTCCGGAAATTTGGCGAAGTCCGCGATGTAATTCAAGCGCGTGTCGTTGTACTTATCCGAAATAATCCAGCCCACGTGGGACCAGAAAAATCCAAAGAGCGTCGGCGAGTGCAGGTCGTCTTCCTGATCGGAAAAGCGATGATGATGCCGGTGATGCGCCGCCCACCATAGCACGCCCTTCTGCGAAGAGGTCATCGCCATGAATGCGATCACGAACTGGAACGCCCGGCTGGTCTTGAATGAGCGGTGCGAAAAATAACGGTGGTAGCCGGCGGTCACGAAGAACATCCGGACGCCCAGCAACGCGATGCACGTGATCAGATACGCCCAGCGAAACTTCACAAAAAACACGCCCAGAGCCAGCAGGTGAATGACGGCGAAGGGCATCGTCAGCAAAACCAAAATCCGGGAACCGTTAGGCAGGGGTATCGACCAACCGCGCAGGGCGCGTAGTGCAGCTGACATCCAGTCTTTCCTCCGTGTACCGTTCGCCCGTGTCGCAGGGTAACCAGGGGAGACCCTGAGGTGGGAAGTTTTGCGCAGTAAGTCCGATAGGCGCAAAACTGGGCCGGACCTTCGCACTACGCAACATTTTTAGTTTACGGGCCGCCGAGAACAGCGGTCAAGCAATGATTCGTACAGCTGTCCTTCTCCCTGGAAACTCGCCGCATCCGCGAGAACGTGCTTTCAACTCACGCCTGCCTTTCGCGCCCTGCCCCGAACCTGTTAGAGTCTCTCTTCCCGAAAAGGAGCCTGCATGGGACGTTTCACCGGCATACTCGGCATGGCGGTCATAGTGGCGCTGGCGTGGGCTTTTTCTACCGACCGCCGCGCCATCAAGCTCAAGACCATCGCTTGGGGACTCGGCCTGCAACTCGCCCTCGGCTTTTTCGTCCTCCGTTCGAGTCTCGGCGGAAAAATCTTTGGCTTCCTCGGCAACGGCGCCAACAAACTTTTGAGTTTTTCTTATGCCGGCTCCGAATTCGTCTTCGGCGACATCGGTCTGCCCAAGGAACTCTCCCGTCTCGGCTTCTCTTTCGCGTTTCAAGTTTTGCCGACGATCATTTTCATCGCCGCATTTTTCGCGGTTCTTTATCACATTGGAGTCATGCAGCTCATCATCCGCGCGGCAGCCTGGATCATGACGCGAGTCATGGGTGCCAGCGGAGCCGAATCGCTCAACGTCGCTGCCAGCATCTTCATGGGACAAACCGAAGCCCCGCTCACGATTCGTCCCTTCTTGCCCAAACTCACGAAATCCGAACTCATGTGCGTAATGACCAGTGGCATGGCGCATATCTCCGGCGGCATGATGGCCGGCTACATCCAGGTCGGCGGTGCCGATCCGAAAAATCTCCTCACAGCCGTCATCATGACCGCTCCCGGCACACTGCTCATGGCCAAGATGCTCGTGCCGGAAACGGAAGAGCCGCTCACCGCAGGCCGCGTCGAAATGCCGCAGATGGAAAAGGAGTCCAACATCCTCGGTGCCATAGCACGGGGCACGAGCGATGGCTTGCACCTCGCCCTCAACGTCGGCGCCATGCTCATCACGTTCATCGCGCTACTCGCGTTGCTGAACGCCATCATGGGCGGCATTCACAATTGGCCGCACATGAGCTGGTTCCCTCCCAGCCTGCAAACAATCTTCGGCTGGATCTTCGCTCCGGTCGCCTGGCTCATCGGCATTCCGTGGCACGACGCGCCCGCCATCGGCAATCTGCTCGGCACACGCATGGCCATCAACGAATTCGTCGCCTTTGGCCAGCTCGGCCCCATGAAGGGATCGCTCGACCCACGATCCTTTACCATCGCAACCTTCGCGCTCTGCGGCTTCGCCAACTTCAGCTCCATCGGCATTCAAATCGGCGGCATCGGCGCACTCGCTCCCGAACGGCGCAACGATCTGGCGAAATTAGGCGTGCGCGCCATGCTCGCCGGGACCATGGCCAACCTCATGTCCGCATCGATAGTCGGAATCTTGAGCTAATCTTGAGCTGACCGATGGCCCCCAAGAAACAAGCGAGCAAGCCAACTCCCGAATTCCTGCCAGCCGAAGCTGCCGCCAAGTTCATTCTGCGCAAGACCAAACTCCGTCCCACGATCGCGCTGGTACTCGGCTCCGGCCTCGGCGCGTTTGTAGGCGAATTCGCCAACGCCACCAGAATTCCCTACGCGAAGATCCCCCACTTCCCTCGCTCCACCGCGATTGGCCACGCTGGGCAGCTTGTCTTAGGCACAATCGACAACCTCCCCGTTGTCGGCATGCAAGGTCGCGTTCACCTGTACGAAGGCTATTCCGCCACGCAGGTCGCATTTCCGATGCGCGTCTTCGCCCGCATGGGCGTCAAAGCCGTCATCCTCACCAACGCCGCGGGCGGCATCAACCTCAGCTATTCCGAAGGCGCGCTGGTCGCTCTCCGCGACCACATCAACCTGCAAGGCGCAAATCCGCTGATCGGCCCCAACGACGACCGCTTCGGCCCACGCTTCCCCGACATGACCCGCGCCTACGACCCCGATTTCCGCCGCTTCGTAGCCGAGGAAGGAAAAAAACTGAAGCTCAACCTCCACGAAGGTGTTTACCTCGCGCTCGCCGGGCCGAACTACGAAACACCCGCGGAAATCCTCGCTTTCCGCACGCTCGGCGCGGACCTAGTCGGTATGTCTACCGTGCCCGAAGTCCTTGCCGCTCGGCACTCCGGCATCCGCGTACTCGGCATCTCCTGCGTCACCAACATGGCCGCGGGTATCACCGGCAAGACGCTCACCGCCGAGGAAGTCTTTGAGACCGGCGCGCGCGTCAAAACCGAATTCATCGCATTGCTGAAAGCCGTGATCCCGCGAATCGAGTCATCGCTGGGATAGAAAGAGGGACCTTTGAGCGACTACGACGCACTCATCGCGGCCGCAACACAGTCGCGCGAAAACGCCCACGCTGCTTTTTCCAATTTCCGCGTAGGCGCCGCCCTTCGCGCCACCTCCGGCCGCATCTTCGGCGGCTGCAACGTCGAAAACGCCACCTACGGGCTCACCGTCTGTGCCGAGCGCGTCGCCATTTTCAAAGCCATCAGCGAAGGCGAACGTGGCTTCGATGCCATCGCCGTCGTCACCGATACCGACTCCCTGACTCCGCCCTGTGGCGCCTGCCGCCAGCTCGTCTGGGAATTCTGCGGCGACGTCCCCGTCATCCTCGCCAACCTCAAAGGCAAAACGGAAACCATCGCCATGCGCGATCTCTTTCCCAAACCCTTCGACGCGTCGAGTTTGTAAGCCATGCCGGAATCGCTGAGCTTACTCGATCAACCAAGGCCCAAGATTAAAAAGAAAAGCGCCGCTTCACTGCTTGTAGTCCTTCCCATCGCCGGCTTAATCGCTGGACTTCTCACCGCCAGCCTGGATTTTCGCTTCAGCCCCGTAAAAGTGCCTGGTCTGTATGGTGTCTTTGCTCGCGGCCTCTATGGCGTCTTACTGGGAGTAACCCTAGCGATTGCGCTCGCTGTGGGCGGAGTTCTGCGCGGATTCGGCGCACTTTGGAAAACTCTACCAATCGCGGTGTTTTCAAGCTGCGCATATCTTGTTTCGTACTGGGCTGCGATAGGTGTAGAGCTGGCCTAGGGAAATCCCAAATCTATGGGTTAGTATCCGTCGTACTCCCTTGTTTCTATGTTTACCTTAGGCTTTCTCCTCGGCATCGTTGGCTGGAAGCTTGGAGGCCAGCATTCGCTATTCGTGGTGTGGCAGACTGGCACTGCCTGCTTGCTCGCGCTCATTTTAAAATCTGTACAATTGCGGTCAGTAACTCGCCCAGCGACAAAATAGACGTACCACTTCAAATTGATTTGGGCGCAACCTCGCGCTCGTCTATAATCTCAAGTTTGACCACTCTCAGGGGAGACGCTACGGATGGCTGGAGCTTTGGACAATAAACAGGTCCTGGTGAAAATCTTCATCGGGATATTCGTCGGCCTCATCGGCATCAGCATGTTGCTGTACCTTGTGCCCCAAGGCCCGGGCACCGGCACTGATGCCGACGCATCCGACGTTGTCGCGAAAGTCGGCAATCAGGCGGTTACTCTCGCAGACGTTCGCCAGCAACTTTCCGAAATCCAGCGCCGCAACCAGGTTCCCAAGGCTCTCGAAGGCCTCTATGCGCGCCAAATCCTGAACCAACTCGTTTACACCAAGGAAATCGAGTACGAAGCGGAACGCCTCGGCATTAAGGTCACAAACGAAGAGGTCGCCGACCGCGTCAAGCAGTATCTGCCCACCGCTTTTAACGGGGACGCGCCGGTCAGCATGGAGCAATACACGAATCAGGTGCAGCAGCGGTTCCAGATGACCGTTCCGGTCTTTGAAAATCTTGTCCGCCAGGGCCTACTCGAAGAAAAATTCCGCCGCCTCGTAACCGACGGAGTGAGCGCCGGTCCAAATGAACTTTTGGAACAGTACAAATACCAGAACGAAAAGGTGAAGCTCGACTACGCCCTCATTAAGCCGGAGGATCTCGAGTCCAAAATCACGCTCGACGATGCCGCCATCAAGGCTTACTACGAGAAGAACAAGAGCAGCTACACCATTCCGGAAAAGCGCGTCGTCGAATATGGGCTTTTGGATCTGACCAAGCTTCGCCAGACCGTTCACGTCTCTGATGATGATCTGAAGGTTCGCTACCAGCAGGACATCCAGCAGTATCAGGTTCCCAACCGGGTGCACGCGGAACACATTCTCTTCATGACCGTCGGCAAGCCCGACGCCGAAGTAGAGGAAATCCGCAAGAAAGCAGAAGACGTTCTTAAGCAGGTCAAGAAGGGCGCGAAATTCGACGAGCTCGCCAAGAAGAACTCCGAGGATCCGGGGAGCAAGGACAAGGGCGGCGACCTCGGCTGGCTGGTACAGGGCCAGACCGTCCCTGAATTCGAAAAGGCAGCCTTCTCACTACCGTCTGGCCAGGTCTCCGACTTGGTGAAAACTCAGTACGGATTCCACATCATCAAGGTCCTTGAAAAGGAAAACGCCCATACCAAGCCGTTTGAAGAAGTAAAAGACACAATCCGCGCTCCTCTGATGCTGACGAAGGCCGACGACGAGGCCAGCAAGGTCGCGGATCAGATTGCTGCCGCAGTGCGCAAGTCCAACAAGACTCCCCTGGCCGACCTGGCCAAAGAGTTCCATCTGGAGCTTGCGCAGACCCGCCCAATCGGTGTCGCCGATCCCCTGCTCGAGCTTGGCAACTCCCAAGACGTCAAGGAAGCGATCTTTCGTCTGCGCGAAGGGGAGGTTAGCCAGCCAATGCGAACTGATCGCGGCTATGTCGTCCTCTCGCTGAAGCAGTCGTTCCCCACGCATCAAGGCACGCTCGAAGAAGTCCGGGACAAGGTCATCGGCTCCCTCAAGCAGGAAAAATCCGTTGAATTGGCTCGTTCGAAAGCCGAAGACCTCAGCAAGCGCGCCAAAGCCGGCGAAAAGTTCGACTCCGCCGCAAAAGCGCTCGGTCTCGACCCCAAACTGAGCGAAGACTTCTCTCGCGCAGGCTCCATTTCCGGAGTCGGCAGTGGCAAGCAGCTCGGCGCAGCTTTCAATATGAAGGTTGGCGACGTCTCCGCGCCCCTTCCGCTCGGCACCAACTGGGTTGTGTACCGAATCGAGTCAAAGGCCGCCGCTAACATGGCTGACTTCGACAAACAAAAGAAGGAATTGACCGATCAGGTCCTAAACGAGAAGCGCAGTTTGGCCTATGAGGCCTTCCGTTCGGGCCTCGAAGAGCGCCTGAGGCAAGAAGGAAAACTGAAGCTCATGCCGGAAAGAATGAAGACTTTCGGCGATCTGACTTCACTGTAACTGACAGAAAATACACACCTTACACCGTTCCTAAGCAGCACTTGCGCTCCGTCTTGCAGCACCATACCCTATTGGTGTCTCCCAAAAGCAGGTCTTTGGCCCTGTCCAACCCCGGTCCGGCGGCCAATCCGCAGTTCCTCGCGGCAGGAGACACGGTTCTCGGTTCCTCTGTACTCATAGACTCGCTGGCTTTCATTTCTTTCGATTGGTGAACGCAATGGCAAATCGCACTCAGACCGCTCGTAATGACTACCGCTGCAGCATGGAGCGGAACCAGGGAGGCAAATACTGCGTCCGCATTCAAGTGCATTACCCTCGCCACGCCTGGACGCTCGGAGTCTATTTCCTGGCCAGCTCTTTCGATCGCGCCATGAAAAAACTCGAAGAGGGACTCGACTTTCTCCAGCGCAATGAAGAAAAGCTCTGGTTCTGGGGTGTCGACCGCGCCGAGGATCTGGGTTTCTCCGCTGAATTCCTCAAAGAAGCCGGCCTCCGCCTCGATCGTCGCGGCGAGTTTCCGCGCAAAGCAGCCAGCCTGACCGTGGCTCCCGAAAAGGACGTTCCGGCGTTCGCCTTAGCGCCGATGCGCCGTGGGCTGGCCGAGTCCCTGGAAATTTCCCGCGCCGTCCTCGCCGCCGGCGACTGAACGCATCCTCTCCGTTCAAAACGTCAGCTCCGATGGTACTCGGCTAAGCCTCCGGTTCCGCTGCTTACATGAGGCAGTGGTACCAAGGCTGTCCGTAGACCTTGTGTCGCTGTGGTGCAGGCATTTCTTGCTTTCCTGCCGCAACACTTGCAAAATCCTCATCATTACGAACTCTTGTGGCGGCTCCCTCCGCCAGGAGTTTCATGGTTGTGACCTCACCCAGGTACGGACTCCTTCAACGCAATCGGATCTCGATTCAGCGCGTGATTGGCCACGGAGGAAAACGACATGAGCGAAGATTCCATCGGCACAAGAAAAGGCGACTACGAAATCCTCGGCGTCCTTGGCGCTGGCGGGATGGGCAAGGTCTACAAAGTCCGCAATGTTTTGTCCGACCGCGTCGAAGCCATGAAAGTGCTTCTCCCCAATCTCGTTGACCAGAAAGATCTCGCCGACCGTTTCCTACGCGAAATCAAGGTCCTGGCCAGCCTCAGCCATCCGAACATCGCAGCACTTCGCACCGCGCTCACCCTAGACAATCAACTCGTCATGATTCTGGAGTACGTGGAAGGTACAACTTTGGCCAACCGCGTCGAGCATGGAGCCATTCCCAGCGCCGAGGCGGTTCGTCATATCGCTCAAGTGCTTACCGCTCTCAGCTATGCCCACAAGCGCCAGGTCATTCACAGGGATATCAAGCCCGCCAACATGATGCTCACCCCCGACGGCACTGTGAAGCTCATGGATTTCGGCATCGCACTCTCCAACATCGATCTCGGCATCACCGCCACGGGCACCACTCTCGGCTCTCTAGCTTACATGTCACCAGAACAAGTGAAGTGCGAGCCTGCTGACGCCCGCTCTGATGTCTACTCTCTCGGGATCTCTTTCTACGAGATGGTCACTGGGCAGAGGCCGTTCCAATCCGACAGCAACTTTTCCGTCATGAAGGCCCATCTGCAAGAGCCGCCCAAACGCCCCATAGAGGTAATGCCGTACTTGCCCGTGGGAATCAGCGAAATCATCATGATGGCCATCGAGAAAGATCCCGCAAAGCGCTTCCAGTCGGCGGATGCCTTCATGAACGCACTGCAAACCGTCGGTGGCAATCTCGCCGCCGCAAAAATCCCGCCACTTGTGGTCCCCGGCGCGACTCCTGATCCAATTCCTGGTTCAGCCGAGGGCGGTTCAATGACTCCGCTCTATCCAGCTCGTAGCGTGTCCGCTTCCGTTACTCAGGAGGCGCGATCGGCGGAAGTACCTCGAATGCCTCCAGCGCTCGCGAGCGGCACAGGTCATCGTGGACTCTATATTTCTCTGGGAGCGTTAGTCGTGTTGATGGTTCTTGTGGCCGCCGGCTTCTCCGCGCCTCGCTGGTTCAAGACCTGGGCCAAAAGTGAAGCCTCGCATCCAGACGTGAAGCCCTCGCTCAGCCAGGCTGTGGAGGAAACCGACAAACCTGAGCAGCTGGCGCCGGTTCTTCCGTCTGCTGCGCCACCCGCCCCCGCACCGGCCGTCGCACCAGCGCGAGCCATGAAAACGGGCCGCGACGCCAAGCAGCTTTCGCAGTCCGAAGTTCCACAGCAGGACTCCGGTGGTGCGCAGGCGGTCCAGCCCGATATCGCGGAACTCGAGGGGCTCGATCGCGAATTGGATCAGCTTGCGAGCCGCGAAATTGCCATCAGTGCCAGCCTCGATGCTCTGTCGAAAGAACAAAATGCGCAGGGAATGCATCTACGCGGCGACATCGTCGAGAGACAGGCACGCATGCGCACCTATCTCGGTAGGGCGCAATCGGCAATTCAGGCTCAAGACGCCAAGTCCGCTCGCCAGTATCTGGATTTGGCGGAACCAGAGGTCGAACGATTGGAAAAATTCCTGGGACGCTGAGTGGGGGGCCGAGTGCGCCGTCGGCACGGCGACGCTCGCGCAAAGTGGCTTCTCTACGGATCAAGTTTATCCATCCACGAACCGCGTTGACACTTCGATTCCTCGAAGAGTAGGATAGGCAAAATTCGGGGCTCCACAGACATCCTCTGGCGATTTAACTATCGGGAGGACAATTATGGGCAAAATTCTGTGGGCAGCACTTGGCCTTTGGGCATTTCTTCCTGCCGTAGTCGAGGCGCAGACGCAAGCGCCCGCACCTGCCGCTAACGCGGCTCCCGCAGCATCCGCTCCTTCCACTACTCCTGCACAACCGCAGGGTCGCAAAAAGCGCGTTGCGGTTTTTGATTTTGACTACGCCACGGTCCAGAAATACTCAGACGCGGCTTTTGGCGCCAACGTTGACGTCGGAAAAGGCATCGCCGACCTGCTGGTAAAGCATCTCGTCCAGGACGGCACGTATTCCGTCATCGAACGCAAAGCCATGGACAAAATCCTGGCCGAACAGAACTTCTCCAACAGCGACCGCGCCAATCCCAATTCGGCGGCCAAGCTCGGCAAACTCCTCGGTGTGGATGCCATCATCGTCGGGAGCATCACACAATTCGGAAACGACAATAAGGACACCAAAGTCGGCGGTGGTGGCGGCGGATTCGGCGGTTTTGGCATTGGTGGATTTGGCCACAAGAAGAGCAAAGCCATCGTCGCCGTGGACGCGCGTATCGTGGACATCGATACCGCGGAAATTCTTGGCGTGGCCGATGGCAAGGGCGAATCCTCCCGTGAAAGCACTTCTCTGCTGGGCGGCGGAAGCAACTGGCACGGCTGGGGCGGTGGCGCCGTGGATTTCGGCAGCAGCGACTTCGGGAAAACCATTCTTGGCGAGGCCGTCAATGCCGCCGTGACGAAACTCAGCACCGGAGTCATCGCCGGCAATTCCAAGCTGCAGACCCGCACGATTTCCGTTGAAGGCCTAGTTGCCGCCGTCGATGGCGGGCAAATTATTGTCAACGTCGGCGCCAAGGCAGGTCTGAAGGTCGGCGATCAACTGACCGTTGAGCGGGTCAGCAAGGAAATCAAGGACCCTGCCACTGGCAAAGTTCTCCGCCGCATGGCCAGCGCCGTCGGCGCGATCAAGGTAACGGATGTAGATGACGTTTCTGCCGTCGCCGTGATTGTTTCCGGCACCGGCTTCAAAGTTGGAGATGCCGTAAAAACCGTTACCCAATAGCTTCCTCTGTATTGGGTCGCGCAAACGGACTGTTCCCTTGTTTCGGTGCCGGATCAAAGCGTGAAGTGCCGCTCATGGCCGGGAAACGGCTGCCTGATTCGATTGTTCACCTGATTTGCGCGTATGAAGTCATGGGGGAGCCTCCTTGGTGTCTCTGAATCAGCGTCCGCTGAGTTCAGCTTTTGTACACCAAGCGCTCCTGCTCCGACCTATACATTCAAACTTACTAGGAGTTGACGCCTACTTTTTCTTCAGCACGTTCGTGCCGGACTGTGTTTGAGCTTCTAACAAAGAAGATCTCGTCCACGAAAAAATGAAGACCATACTAACAATGGGAAACAGCGAGCGAATTTGCATGACGAACTCCGAGTTAATAGTCGGGAACTTGCCAGAACGGATACGCGCGGCTGCGAACTTATTGTAGGAGGAGATGCAAGTCAAGACTTGCTCGGAAAGACCTAAGCGGCTCGGTCTTGGTAAACGCAAACTGGAAACTGGCCAATCCCCCCGCTCCGATTCAACCCTGTCCGATTCAACCCTTGACTTGTTCTCTTTTCTTGGGGATGATGCGCCCACCTGCAAGACTAGGTCTGCATGGGAACGTCCGCACGGCATGCCTGGAACCCTTCCAACTCGCGCCCACACTCAATGCATGAGTGTCTTTCGTCCCGCAAGGGTTTCCAAGGAACGCTCGCGCTTGGACGCGTAGATATAGGATTCAACGGGAGGGAGCCCCCATGAGAGCAAGCAAGGGAGTAGTTCTGGCACTACTCGTGGCGTTGTTGCTGGTGTGTGGCAGCGTCTCAACGCGAGCGCAGCAGGCGAGTTCCACCGATCAAAGCGACAGTTCCACCGCCACGAAGAAGAAATCCAAAAAGAAAGCCAAAGCCGACGATTCCTCGCCGTCCACAAGCGACTCTTCCGCCGACTCCACCAAGAGCACGAAATCCAAGTCCAAAAAGAAGAGCGCCGATAACTCGGACAGCTCTGCCACAACGGATTCATCGACTACAAAAAATAGCCGCTCCAAGAAGGGCGCCAGCGCGGACTCAGCGGACAGCGCAACCGCGGATAGCGGCAAGTCCACAACGAAAAAGAGCCGGTCAAAGAAATCGGCGGAGGCTGCCGACAGTTCAACTGCTGCCGATAGCTCCGCCGCAGATACCGGTACAAGAAAGAGCCGTTCGAAGAAGAGCAAAACCGATTCGGCTGACGCCACGACTGCTGCGACCGATGCCGACGCGACTCCAAAAAAGAAAACCCGCTCGAAGAAATCCGCAGATGCCGCGGACAGTTCCACGGCGGCTGACTCTTCCACTACGGCTACGCCCAAAAAGAGCCGTTCCAAGAAATCCGCCGACACCGCAGAGAACGCCGACAACACCGCGGCGGATACAGCTACGCCTAAGAAATCCCGCTCCAAGAAGACCGCATCTGCCGACACTTCCGCTGCCCCCAGCCCCGCCGCAAGCTCAACTCCGGCTAGCTCCCCGGCACCGACAGCCGCGTCCAACCGGAGCACTTCCACTCCTCCGCCGGCAACCACCAAGCCCACGCCTACGGCCATGCCAGCGCCGTCCAACTCCTCCGCTTCCTCGGCACCGGCCAAGACGACACCCACGGCCCAGCAACAGACTCCTCCAGCCAACAGCAACGGCATGGTCTGGGTGAATACCGACTCCGGCATTTACCACAAGCCTAGTTCGCGCTGGTACGGTAAGACCAAGCAGGGCAAGTACATGACGGAAGCCGACGCGCAAAAGGCCGGCTACCGCGCTTCAGAAAAGAACTAGCTTCTGGGAAATAAAAAAGGAGAACAGCCGATGTCAAAAGCAATCAAAGGAATGCTGTTGGCGGCTTTGGTCGCTGTGCTTGGCGTTTCGCTCGCCATCTCGCGTCCGCTTCCCCAAGCTGCCGGCAAAACGGCCGCGGCAGGCGAGACCAAGAAGGCCGAAGACCGTGTAGACATCAACTCCGCCACCCTCGACCAGCTCAAAGGCTTGCCCGGTATAGGTGATGCCTACGCCCAGAAGATCATCGACGGCCGTCCATACGCTAAGAAGACCGACCTGGTCAGCAAGAAAGTCCTCCCGCAAGCAACTTACAAAAAGATCGCAGGATTGGTGATCGCCAAGCAGAAGTAGGCGTCCTAATGTAGCGCCACCCCTTAGGGTGGCATCTTCTCCGCTCACGATTAGAGGCGAACCAAGACTTTTCCGCGCCAGCAGTTGACGAAAATCAACGGGGTAACAGGAGGGAATATGGGTCTGCTCGATGATGTTCTGGGAATGGCGGGAATGGGCGGCAACTCCGCGCAGTCGCAGCAAGGCGCGGGCGCTCTAGGCATGATCCTCAACTACATCAATAGTCCGGAAGTCGGCGGCATCGCCGGTTTACAGAAAATGTTCCAGGAGAAAGGCCTCGGCAACATCGTCTCGTCCTGGATTAGCACCGGCCAGAACCTCCCGATTTCCGCAGACCAGCTGCAGAACGTCCTGCAAGGCGGCGCGCTGCAAAACATGGCCAGTAAGTCCGGAATGGACTTGAGTCAGCTCACTGGCATCTTTTCGCAGCTCATGCCCCACGCCGTAGACCACATGACGCCCAACGGACAGATCCCTGACTCCAATGCCCTCGATCAAATGATGAAAGGGCTAGCGGCCGGTCAGTCGTCCTAGGCGCTATTCATTACTTGACGTTGCTTGGATGGCGGCCTGCGAAAGTTACCAGGCTGCCCTACTTGGCGTGTGGTAAAGTTGGATGTCTGAACAGAACCGCGCTATTCGCGCAGCAGCACTTCGCCGCGGCCGACTAGCTGATCGTTGATCCACACGCGATATTTGTAGCCTACCGGCTTGGATCCGAGCCGCGCAGGACCAGTCAGCAAGCGCATTCCCGGTGGAGCTTGAAACACATTCGAGCTGAAGGGGCAGCGGTTCACGTCAAATTCCACGCGCAAATTTCCGGTTTCGCAATACCAGGAGACCTGGTCGCCGGGATCGAGCACGATAGTTTCTGGAAAAATTCCCACCAAAACAGAGCGATCAGCCATTTCGGAAGTTTACCGTCATCCCCTCAAAGTTCAAAACTCCGCAGTCTCGAATATCCATCAAGCGCCGATGATCCGCCGAATGAGCTTCTTCGCGGGCGGCGGTTGCGTCGCTATGCTAAAGGCACCCGCGATGAGTTGTTTTGCTTCGGCCAGCTTCGCGTCGGAGTTGTAGTAGATCGTCACCAGCGCGTCGCCGGCCGTCACACGGTCGCCAATGCGCTTGTGAAATTCCAAACCGACGCCGGGATCGATCTTGTCTTCCTTCTTTTCGCGGCCCCCTCCCAGCATCGCCAGCGCCACACCGAACTCCATGCAATTCGTAACCGCTAAGAATCCGTTGGCGCTGCTCTTCACTTCTACGCAATTTTTCGCTTGCGGCAAACGCGAATAGTCTTCCACCACGCGCGCATCGCCTCCTTGCAGCGCAATTCCCTGCCGGAATTTTCCCAGCGCCTCGCCGGAAGCAACCAGCTTTTGCGCCAGCACCCGCCCCTCCTCCACTGATTTCGTGCGCTCGCCGAGATAAAACATCCACGCGGAAAGCTCGATGCTGAGATCGCGCAAATCGGCAGCGCCGCGGCCCTTCAACACTTCGAGCGACTCCATGACTTCGTGAGAATGCCCCGCGAACCGCCCGAGTGGCTGATCCATGTCCGTGATCAACGCGACGGCTTTCTTGCCCATGCGCTGCGCGGTTTCCACCATCAATTCGGCCAGCCGTAGCGAATCTTCTTCCTTTTGCATGAACGCGCCAGAACCGGTCTTCACATCAAGCACTAGCGCATCAATTCCCTCGGCCAGCTTCTTGCTCATGATGGAAGCGCAAATCAGTCCAACGTTCTCGACCGTAGAAGTCACATCACGCAAGGCATAAACTTTTTTGTCGGCCGGCGCTATCTCCGCGGTCTGCCCGATCAGCGCCATGCCGCATTCTTTCAACACACGGCGAAAATCCGCCAGCGTCAGCGCTGTGTTGAATCCGGGAATCGCTTCCAGCTTGTCCAGCGTACCGCCAGTGTGGCCCAGCCCCCGTCCGCTGATCATCGGTACGCTCAACCCGCCGGCCGCCACAATCGGCGCCAGAATCAGCGAAGTCTTGTCCCCCACTCCGCCGGTTGAATGCTTGTCTACTTTTTTGCCCGGCAATTCCGGAAACGTCACCACTTCGCCCGAGTGCAGCATCGCTTCGGTCAGCGCAGCGATTTCTGGCCGGCTCAATCCGCGAATCCACGTAGCCATCAGCCAAGCCGACATCTGGTAATCAGGAATTTCTTCGCGCGTGTACCCCGAAATCAAAAAGTTGATTTCCTCGCGGGAATGCTCTCCCGCGTCGCGCTTCTTCCGAATCAGATCAACAGCTCTCATATTTTGAACGAAGCGCTCATCTCATCATGGATGGGCGAGGTTACTCCTTGTCTTCTTCAAATCGGGCGATACCCAACGAACGACTCGGATGAAGAACCAAACAACAAACGTGGGAATCAAAAGGTACATCAAGAAGCCGACGACGGCGAACAAGATTCCGTGTGGCGCAAAGATCACTTCAAGTAGGGCATGCCCGCTCGTCACTTTAAAAGGTCCAAGCAAAAGGCCAACAGCAAACCGCCCGACAACGATCGTGACATGCCAGAGCAACAGACGGCTGGACCAGTGCATAGACAGTGCATCATTCTCGCATGGAGATGCTCACCATTTGAATTCGCTTTTGCCCAAGGACACTAGCGAGGTGGGGCGTCTTCGGCGTCGTAGGAGGCGAGCTGTTCTTCCCAGATTAGCGACGGCGTTTGTAGCAGGCGCACGCAGCGGTTCCAGCGGAGGATGGAGTCGTCGTTGCCGGCGGGACGAATCTTCTCCGCGTCGCCGAAGCACTGTAGAGCTCGCTCGAACAGCGGAAAGACCACATGCGGTGACTGGCCGGTACGCAGTTGCGCTTTGGCGCGGCGTTCATAGTAAAGGCCGGTGTAGTAAAGCTGTTCGTAGCGATCGGCGAGCTTCGCGAAAATTTCTTCCACTTCTCGATAGCGATCGCCCGTGCCACCGCTAAATTGATCCGTCATAGCGAGGCCCAGAAGACGCAGCGCCAACTGCTGATTCGGATCGACGGCAAGAATGTCGCGGCAGATGGATTCGGATTCTTCCGGTTCGTTGAGATAGCGGTAGAGTTCGACTTTGGCGAGGGCTTCGGCAATTCCCGATTTGGAAATGGCCTTGAGTTGGTAGTCCATGCAAGCCTCCCTCGCGGATGCCTGAAAACAATTAACCAGGGGAAATCAGGCGCCGCGAATCTTGCGCACCAGCATCATCACCGGATCATAAAACTCATCCACCACGCGCTCTTTCAACGGAATGATGGCGTTATCGGTGATGCGGATTTCTTCCGGGCAGACTTCCGTGCAGCACTTCGTGATGTTGCAGTAACCGAGTCCCATCTCGTCTTTCAGCAGCTTGGTGCGGGAAACGCCGTCGAGGGGATGCATTTCCAGTCCCGCCACGCGCACAAAAAAGCGCGGCCCGCCGAAGCTTTCATGTTTCGCGTGATCGCGCAGAACGTGACAAACGTTCTGGCACAGAAAGCATTCGATACACTTGCGAAATTCCTGCACGCGATCCACGTCGCGCTGATCCATTTTCCACTCCACACCAGGCTTGGGCGTGAAGGCGGGAATCTTCTTGTTCACCTTGTAATTCCATGAAACGTCGGTGACCAGATCTTTGATCAGCGGAAAGGATTTCAGCGGAGAAACCGTAATGGGTTCGTTGAGCGGCAGCGAATCCATGCGCGTTTTACAGGTCAAGCGCGGCCGGCCGTTCACTTCCGCGGAGCACGAACCGCACTTCGCCGCTTTGCAGTTCCAGCGCACGGCGAGGTCGGGCGCTTGGTGCGCCTGAATCGAATGCAGCGCATCCAGAACCACCATGCCCGGCGCCAGCGGCACCTTGTAGTCGACCGGCTCGCCACCTTCCGGCCCGCCGCGGTACACGCGCAGAGTTGCTTCGTCGAACATCGCCGCGTTGTTTTCCAACGTGCTCATTCACACCTCGCGCCGCCGGACCTCGTGGCTGCTACTTCGTCTCCGCCAGAAGCTTCTGCAAATCTTCCGGTACTTCGCGCACCGGCTCCTGCCGCAAATTCATCGTACCGCTCTGATTCGAAATAATGTTGTTCTTCTTGCCCCACGCGTCATCGAGTTTTGGATAGTCGATGCGGCTGTGCGCGCCGCGACTTTCTTGCCGCGCCAATGCGCTGCGCGTGACCGCTTCGGAGATCAGCAGCATCGAACGCATATCGCGTGTGAGATGCCAGCCAGGATTGAACATGCGCGAGCCGTCAATCCTCACTTGTGCAAGACGCGGCTTGAACTGTTCTAGATGTTCCAGCGCTTTGCGCAGATCTTCCTCGTTGCGGAAGATGCCGACCAGCGATTGCATGGTTTCCTGCAAGTCGCGATGAATTTCGTAGGGATATTCCCCTTTGTGTTCGAACGGCGCCAACATTTCGCGTTCGGCTGTTTCGATCTGCGTAGAATCTAACGCTCCAGATGGCGCGTTCTTCGCATACTCGGCGGCCGCTTTTCCTGCGCGCTTGCCGAACACCAGCAAGTCCGAGAGCGAATTGCCGCCCAACCGATTCGCGCCGTGCAATCCCGCCGCCGCTTCGCCCGCAGCGTACAAACCGGGAACCGTTGATTGCGCCGTCTCCGCGTCCACACGAATCCCGCCCATCATGTAGTGGCACGTGGGGCCAACTTCCATCGGCCCGGCCGTGATATCCACGTCCGCCAGTTCCTTGAACTGGTGATACATGCTCGGCAGTTTTTTCTTCACGTACTCGCCCGGCTTGTGCGAAATATCGAGATACGCGCCACCGTGCGGCGTTCCACGACCTTCGCGCACTTCGGTGTAGATCGCACGCGCTACAACGTCACGGGTGGAAAGCTCCATGCGCTTGGGGTCGTGCTTCTCCATGAAGCGCTCGCCATTTTTGTTGCGCAGGATGCCGCCTTCCCCGCGCACTGCTTCGGTTACGAGCAAGCCCTGCACGCCCGGCGGCCAAACCATCCCCGTGGGATGGAACTGCACAAATTCCATGTCCAGCAGATCCGCGCCGGCTTCGTATGCCAGGGCCATGCCGTCCGCGGTGTATTCCCACGAGTTCGAAGTGACCTTCCAGGCTTTCCCGATTCCGCCGGTAGCAATGACGATAGCCTTCGCTTTGAACACGACGAAGCGTCCCGTCTCGCGCCAATACGCGAAGGCGCCCACGACGCGGTCGCCGTCTTTGAGAAGCCGCGTGACGGTGCACTCCATGTAGACGTCGATTCCCTGCTGCACGCCGCGATCCTGCAGGGTTCGAATCATCTCGAGGCCGGTGCGGTCGCCCACGTGGCAGAGCCGCTTGAAGCTGTGTCCGCCAAACGCTCGCTGCAAGATGTCGCCGCTTTCGGTGCGGTCAAACAGCGCGCCCCACTGCTCCAACTCGCGCACACGCTCCGGCGCTTCCTGCGCATGAAGCTGCGCCATCCGCCAGTTGTTCAGAAATTTTCCGCCGCGCATGGTGTCGCAAAAATGCGTGCGCCAGTCGTCAGCTTTGTCTACATTAGCCATCGCCGCAGCAATGCCGCCTTCGGCCATCACCGTGTGGGCTTTGCCGAGCAGCGATTTACAGACGAGGCCGACGCGCGCACCATTCGCCAGAGCTTCGATCGCGGCACGCAAACCCGCGCCGCCCGCGCCGATAATTAAAACGTCGTGTTCGTGAGTTTCGTAGTTAGCGGTCACAGGATTCGGATTTCCTTGAAGAGGCCGGATGCGAGGCAGCGGATGTAGAAATCGGTCAGACCAACGGAGAACAAGCTCATCCAAGCGAAGAGCATGTGGCGTTCGTTCAGGAAAGTGAGCTTGCTCCACATGGTGTGGCGCGGCGGACCGAACGCCGTGCACGAGAAGCAGTCCATCTTGCCTCCGGCGAGATGCCGCAACGAGTGGCAGGAAAACGTGTAGAGCGTCAGCAGCGTCACGTTGGCCAGCATAATCAGCGAACCGAAACCGATGCCGAATTCATGAGTGCCGAGCCGAGCTGGAAAGAAAAATGCTTCGAGCGCGTCTTTCCAGAGAAAAAATAGAAACAGAATTGCGAGATACAAAAAGTAGCGGTGGATATTTTGCAAGATAAATGGAAACGCGGTTTCGCCTTTGTAATTGCGTGATCCGCTTTCGCTGACAGCGCAAGCCGGCGGATCCAGAAAAAACGCGCGATAGTACGCTTTGCGGTAGTAGTAGCAGGTTGCGCGAAAACCCAGGGGCCCCGGCAGGATCAAGAGGGCGGGCGAAAGAAATCTCGGCAACCAGCGATGACCGGGGTCAATTAAAGGCGAGTAGAACGGCGACAGGTACGGCCCCCATTGATAGTTGGTGCCTTCGAACGCCCGCAGTGTGGCGTAGACGCCGAAGCCGCCAAGAACCGCAATCACCGGCAGGATTTCCATCCACCACGGGTCGCGCCGTTGCGTCTCACCGAAGCGCGCCAGAGTCTTCGCAGCAGGAGAGGAAGCCATTCGAGCTCCAATGTTTCGCGCCTAGAGTAATCACCTTTTCAAAATTTGCAAATCGAAAATTTCCGGGGACATTTGAATCGCGCTGGTTCTGGGAAATCGGCGACCGCGGCCTGCTGCGTACAAAGTAACTAACTGTTTATGCAGGGCAGCAATCGCGGTGGTATACTGCCGCGGCTTGAACCTCTCCCGGCCGTCCGCCAAGGCCGGCATTTCGCCGTGGGACAACCTAGCCCAGTTAGCGCCGAAACGGCCCGGCACGGATAGACATGGAAAAGTTCGACCTGATTGTGATCGGCTCCGGACCAGCGGGGCAGCGCGCGGCGATTCAGGCGTCGAAATTCGGGAAAAAAGCCGCGCTTATCGAAAAAATGGAAGTGGTGGGCGGCGCGGCGATCAATACTGGAACGATTCCCAGCAAAACCATGCGGGAAGCGGTGCTGCACCTTTCCGGCTTTTACTACCAGAACATCTACGGCGTGAACTATCGCGTAAAAGAAACGATCACCATGTCCGATCTTTCGTTTCGCGCGCAGCACGTCATCAAGACCGAGATTGACGTCACGCGGGCCCAGCTTTCGCGTAATGGCATTGAGCTGCTGAACGGGATGGCCAGCTTCCTTTCGCCGAATCAGATCCGTGTGTGCGGCACACGTGGGCAGAACGACTATCAGGCGGACAAGATCGTGATCGCGACTGGCACGAAGCCCGCGGAGTCACCGCTGGTTCCATTCAACAACCGCACCATCATCAACAGCGACCAGATTTTACAGATGCCGGCGATACCGCGGACGATGATCGTGGTCGGCGGCGGGGTGATCGGCGTCGAGTACACCTGCATGTTCGCGACGCTGGGCGTGCGGGTGACGCTGATCGAGAAGCGGCCGCGGCTGCTCGAGTTTGCTGATTCCGAAATGGTGGAAGCGCTTTGCTATCACTTGCGCGATCGGCGCGTGACGCTGCGTTTGAACGAAGAAGTGGAGAGCGTGGAAGAGACGCCCGACAACGGCGTGGTCGCTAACCTGAAGAGTAAAAAGAAGGTGGCAGGAGAAGCATTGCTTTACGCTGTCGGCCGGCAGGGAAACGTTGACGAGTTGAATCTTTCCGTAGCGGGATTAGAAGCGGATTCGCGTGGCAGGATTCCCGTCAACGCGGAATATCAGACGAAGCAGCCGCATATTTTTGCGGTGGGCGATGTGATTGGATTTCCGAGTCTTGGTTCGGTTTCGATGGAGCAAGGGCGCATCGCGGCGGCAAAGGCTTTCGGCGTGAATATTCACTCCGATCCGGCGCATTATCCGTATGGCATTTACACTATTCCGGAAATTTCGTTTATCGGCAAAACGGAAGAGCAACTGACCGACGCAGGGATGCCCTACGAAATCGGTATTGCGTACTTTCGCGAAATCGCGCGCGGACAGATTCGCGGCGACACTACCGGCCGGCTGAAGCTGATTTTTCACCCCGACACGAAGGAATTGTTAGGCGTGCACATCATCGGCGAAGGCGCTTCTGAGTTGCTGCACATTGGGCAAGCGGTGCTGGCGCTGAAAGGCACCGTCGAATATTTTGTGGACACAGTTTTCAACTATCCGACGCTGGCGGAGTCCTACAAGACGGCGGCGTTCAACGGATTGAACAAACTTTCGAAGTTGTAGTGCCGGGTATTAACGCGGCGCACCGCCGCGCAGGGGAACGCAGTCTGGAACTTGCCGGCTCAAGCCGGCGGTAACGACGGGCGGAAACTTATGGGCAGGAAAGCCGGAGTACTGGTAGTACAGCGAATCGCCGCAGGCCTGGTGGAAGGCAATCAGGTCACGGGAGCGCTGAGACTCTTCCCCGAAAAAAGCGAGTCGCACGACGCGTTGCTATCCATGCCGGCCGATGCGATCGCCGCGAAAATTGCCGAGATGGTTGTGACAGTCGCTGGCAAGGAGCCGCTGACGGCGCTCGGAGTGGGATTTCCCGGCATCATTCGCGAAGGAGTGATCGAAGAGTCGCCCAATCTTCAACAAATCAAAGGCTTTCGGCTGCAAACCGCGCTGGAGCAGATCCTTGCCGACAGCGGCATGCGCATGCCGGTTCGCGTCTATAACGACGCTGATGCAACAGCTGCGGGCATCGCGGCAACGCGCGGCGTGCTGCACAAGCTGAATCGCGTGTGGACATTGGGCAATGGCGTGGGCTTTGGCCGCTATCCGTGGGCGGAAGGCACGTGGGAGGGCGGCCACATGGTGGTGACGCTCGATCCCAAGGAACAATTCTGCGGATGCGGTGGGCACGGCCATCTGGAAGGGATTTTGGGTTATCGCGCGATGCGGATGCGTTTTCTGGACCTTGAGCCGGAAGAGGTTTTCGCGAACGCAAAAACGGGCGATCAGCGTTGTGTGGACTTTGTGACTCGCTGCCATCGCGCGTTGGCGGCTGCGACGGCCACGAGCATTCACATGGACGGGCCTGGACCGTTTTATCTGACCGGGCCCAATGCCAAATGGATTGATGTCGGTGTGCTGGATCGGCTGGTACACGAAATGGTGAAAATGAGCCCGCTGCAAGGAAGCCGGATCGAAATGATTCCGCCGAAAGACGACCTGGGAATCATCGGAGCGGCGGTCAACGCCGAACGAGCCATCGCCGCGTAAGCTGGGTTGTCGCGAGAACTCAGCAAACAACTAATGGCGGTCGTCGCCGGAGAGCATTGTCTCCAACTGCGAAACTACTTTCCACCCGCGCGAAGTGTTGATGTACATGCGCAGAACCCGGTACTGGTTGTAAAATTTCTTGCCGTTCAGGCGGCCTACTTCCGACCGCATACTCAAAACCGAAGCCGTGTCACGAAACATTCTGACTTGGGGATCGCTGCTCACGACCGAGTCGAATTCCTGCGGCATGGCTTGGACCTCACGCATGATTCCGGACTTGTTCAGCACTTCCCCGTAGCGCGTAACGCCTGTGAAGTCCTCGGAGTACGCGGATTTGAAGAAAGTGGAGTTGTGCAGCTTGATGGCGCGAGCGTTTTCCTTTTCCAGGTTAATGAGTTCTTGCCGTACCATCTCGGGATTGGGCGGTGGCTCAATAGGGTCTTGCGGGCGGGAAACTCCTGCGCAGACAAGCAGGGCCAGCAAGCACAAAGGAATCTTCTTCACGGCCATTTACCTCAAAACCTGAAAATTCGGGAAGTGCAGGCTAAGTTCAGTATAGTTCTGGGCACCAAGCGATTGAGCGCGCATGCGTAACCGTGCGCTCAATCAGGCATCCAACGAGCACTCCGGATCGGGCGATCCGTTTTGACCGACCAAGGCAATTTGTCACAAATTTGTTTGGAATCTGAGGAGGAAGCATGCAGGCAAGCGGCTTGTCCAATGGAACGAACTGTACGCGGCGCTCATTCTTGACTCACGCGTCGCAATGGAGCGCACTGGTGGCGGCCTATCCGCTGTTTCCGTTGCCGGATCTGGCGGAATCACTGACTGCTGATTCGCGCGTTGCGCAGACGCCGGTGGTGGACAAGGGTTTCGCATCGGTCCGGAAGGTAGGTGAAGGATTGTACGCTACGATTTCGGACACATCGAAAGGTTTGCAGACGATGTGCAACGGCGGATTCCTTTATGGAAAGGATGCGGCGCTGCTCATTGAAGGGTTCGTAAGCCCTGCCGGCGCCGCCTTTCAGCACGAGACGATGCGTTCGTTGTGCAAAGCTCCGATCATGGGCGCCATCGAGACGCACTATCATTTCGACCACAGTTTGGGCAATGCGTTCTACGGCGCCAACGGGATTTCACTATGGGCGCACGCGGCGACCGCACAGCGTCTGTGGGATACCTATGCAGGAATGCAGAGGGTGGACAGGGCTGTCTTCATCGGCCCTCTCGAGGCAAAAGCCAAAGCCGCCAAGACCGAAGTGGCGCAACAACATGCAGCGCAGTATGCAGCGACCATGGGGAACATCTTTAACACCGCGAGCAACACTGTGATTGCCGTGCCCAATCGTCCGTTGGATCCGGCGAAGCTTCCGGTGAAGCTCGATCTCGGCGGAGTCGTGGCTCAAGTCGAAACGTATCCTGGGCACTCTGGAACCGACATCATCGTGCGTGTTCCGGAACAGAATGTCGTCTACACCGGCGACTTGCTCTTCAACAACAACTATCCGGTGACGTTCGATGAGCAGGCGACTGTGGCCGGATGGCGCGGGACGCTGAAAACATTCCTGTCATGGGGCAAAGATACGATCTTTGTGCCCGGGCACGGACAGATTTGCGGTCCGGAAGGAGTGCAACTCTCGCTCGACCTATTTGACGATATCGAATCGCAAGCGCAGAAGTTCCACAAGGCCGGTGTACCTGCGGAAGATGCGGCCGATCAGTACGTTGTTCCGGAGAAGTTCAAGAATGTGGCGATCTTCGCGTGGAACCTGAGCATCGGGCCTACGATCACGAAACTCTACAAGGAATGGGGCGCGAAGTAGTTCCGCAGCCGCAATGTAATTGAAAGGAGCTGAGTGTCCATCTCAGCTCCTTTATTGTTTTCGGAACGTTCAGAACTTCACGAGAATTGCCATGTTGAGGCGGTTTTCCACCTTTCTGAGGTCTGGAGTAAATCCCGGCACCAAAGCGCCCGGCGACCCGCAAATATTGTTGCCGATCACGGGCGTCGAGCACAGCGAAGCCGGCGGCGTCACGCCACCGGCTCCAGAAAAGTACGGCACGCTAGCGCCGCGATAGTTGTACTCCCAGCGCCAGGTAATGTACTGGCTGGGCATCCAATCGATGGTCGCCGAAGCATCCCAAGCCTTGAATGGGTCGCCGGGATTCGCTGTGAAATAAGGAGTACCGGACGAGGCAGTTGCTCCATTGATGGGAGGAATCAGAACCAAGTACCGCCCTGGATTGTTGATTCTTCCTCCGCCGATTGTTAGGCCGTACTTGTCGTTGTTGAACCACAGCCGGTTGTACAGCATGAAGCCGAGAAAATCCTGCTTCGGACCTTTTGCGGTGTTCGTGTAGCAGCTCACGCCGCCGCCGTGCTCGCAACCAATGTCACCTGTGAGAGAAAACGCAGCCTTGCTGACGAAGTTTTCCGGGTTGTCGTAGTACTTGATCTGGATACTGTTGTCCGAGTGATAGCGAATGCGGCCCGGCTGACCCAGCGTATCCGCGCCCAGCATGTATTGGTTGCCCAATACCGATAGCCAGCCCGTCGGCCGCCACAGAATTTGAAAACCGAAGCCGGGACGATTGTTGAAGCGGCCATACGACTGCCAGCCATTGATGAACCATGGCTCGATCTTCAGCTTCTCCGTCGGAAAGATCTGGACTCGCACACCGTTGAAGAACCACGGTGTGTTCGAAGAAACATACGAGGGCTGATAGGCCCAATTGTCAAAGTTGTAGTAGCTGAAGAGACCCACATACGACATGAAGATGCCGGCGTCCACGTTGATCCCGTGCAGAGCGTTGAAGTGATATCCGCCATAGGCTTCCGAAAGGTAACGGTAAGCCCCGTCCAGGTTCCACTGGCCGCGCGAATAACTGGCATCGTTGCGCGGGGTGGTCTGCGAATACATTCCGAACTGCGTCATCACGCGCGCGCGCACATTGTCGAAATGGAAGTCGCCTCCGACACCCAACTGCGTGAGTTGGACCTCGTTTGCCCGGAAGACTTCGCTAGATCCTGAGATCGTGTCGTCTTTCGGATGATTGAAGTCGTAGATGTAATCGACATCCGCACGAATCTCAGGTGTGAAGAACGGCGTATCCATCGGCACCGATTTCGTGCGCGGGTTTCCGTTGAGCCAGGTGAAATCCGCAAAGGTGAAGGGCTCGGCTTTTTTCGGCTTATCCGCGGCTTGTGTCGCCGCCGTAGCCGCGGGGCCGGATGCGTTGGCTTCAGATGCGGAAGCTGTCTCACTCCCCGCTGCTGTCGGCGCCAAGACAGCTGGAGTCGAGTTTGTCATCGAGGATAGAGCGCCGATAGGCGTTGCCTTGCTTGGACCGGGCGCCGCAGCGGTTGCCGATGCGTTCACTGAGGACGGAGCCGTTGTGGTTGCGGACGAATGAGCTGCTTCCAGCTCGGCTACGCGCCGCTCCAGCTGTTCGACACGATCGAGCAGCATCCGCTCTCTTTCGGTCAAGCCTGGCGACGAACCAGTATTGGCGGTCTTCGCGGCGGCGTCGGTCGAGCCAGCCGACGATTTGCGATCGGGCTGCGATTTTGCCTCGTCATCGGCCCGAGCTGGTCGGGGTAGGACGAATGAAGCCGAAAAACAAAATGGCAAACAACAAAGGGCGAACACACGTGCGCTCGTGCGCATTTTTCTCTCCTAAAATGCGTTGGCAATAAATGTTTCGATCGAAGGCGCGAATGTGGGCGAACTTCGAGGATGACCTATTGCCAATCGAAGATAGCTAAGAGTCCGTAAGGGAAAAATAAGGCCAGTGTAAGAGCGGGATTATGCCAAAGCGCAGAGCTAAGTGATTATTTTTGAGCGGCTTGCAAAGGAGACTGCAGCGGCGCGTTGGGATCGCGTCGAGAAATCCCAACGGCTACGCCGCGCATCTCTTCGTGAACGCGAGAATTCGTAGCCAGCACAACCGGACCTCCGAGGTTGTAGGGATTCCCGTCAAAGTCGGAAACGGCGCCTCCGGCTTCCTGAACAAGGAGAATGCCCGCCGCGGTGTCCCACGCGTTGAGGCCAAATTCCCAGAAGCCATCGAAGCGGCCGCAGGCGACGCTGGCTAGATCGAGTGCCGCTGAGCCATCGCGGCGTACACCGTGGGAGCGCAAGGTGAAGTCGTAATAGTAGTGAATGTTGTTACTCGCGCGCCGCTTGTGCACGGGAAATCCCGTGCACAGCAGGCTGGTGGAAAGAGTAGAAACCTGCGAGACGGCGATTTTCTTGCCGTTCAGAGTCGCGCCTTCGCCGCGCCCTGCAGCGAAGAGTTCATTCGAAATCGGATTGTATACAACGCCCGCAAGCACCTGATCGTTTTGCGCCAGCGCAATCGAAACCGAGAAGCACGGATATTTGTGTGCGAAATTCGTTGTGCCGTCGAGCGGGTCCACATGCCAACGAAATTCCGAGCTGCGCTGGTGGCCGGTTCCCTCTTCGGCCGAAATCGTATGCTCAGGAAAATATTTGGAAATGCGCGCGACAATCGCGCGTTCGCTGCGTTTGTCGGCTTGCGTCACCAGGTCCACGTCGCCCTTGTAGGCAATATCGGGGGGGCGTTCGTATTCCTCGCGAAGAATCTGGCCCGCTTCCAAGGCGGTTTCGATGGCGACGTCGAGATAGTGGTTACCCATACAAGAAAGTGGTCCCTATTAAGATATCAGTTTGCGGATGTCGCCCAAAAGTTGGGCTCTGCCCAGCCAAAACTGCTTTTGTCAAACGGATCCAAACCAGAACTCCTCGATTTCTAATCGCCACAGCGGTCAAACTTTGACGAGGTGTGCTTGCGCTGAGATTTTAGTTGCTCAGAAATCATCTGAGACCGCAGGCGCGCATGCGCCTTCCAGAAGCTCTCAACCGTTCCCGTCGCCAGCCATTTTCGGTCAAGCCGAGGACCTAGGATGTAACAAAACATCATGGGCCCAAGCAGAAGCGGCACAGCAAGTTCTTCGTCGAGGATCGTGGGGAAAATTCCGCGGTCCATGCCGCGCCGCACAAGCTTTCTCAGGCCTGTGCGCGCGCGTTCCAGCACGCGCGTTCTCCAGGCGCGTCCAAATTCTGGATTGCGCGCGGAATACGCGATCAGATGAGGCATGATGCGTTTCTGTAGATCGGCTTTGCGCTGCGCCGGTTCGTAAACCAGATAGGCGACGAGATCGGCTTTCAAATCGCCGGAGTCCGTCTCGGGCGGCCCCTCATCGAGCTCATGAATGTAAACCATCACTTCCATGCACAAGGCGTCTTTGTCGGCCCAGTGTTTATAGATGGTGGCTTTGCTGACGCCGGAGGCAGCGGCAATGGCGTCCACGCTCGTTGTGTCCATTCCCTTTTCCGCAAAAAGATTGAGTGCGGCTTCGAGAACCTTTTGGTGGGCGCGCTGGCTGAGACCGCGAGCCATGTCAGATCTCGATCTTGGAAAAACGCCAAGCGCCGAAAATAAGCAACACAACGGCGATGCAGGCGAGGACGACTAAGTTCGTTGCAACACCGAACTGACTGACGCCAATGAGAGCCCCGCGCAACCCGTCTACTCCGTAGGAGAGTGGGTCCACGCGCGTGAAGAAGGAGAGAACCTTTGGCAGATTGTCCAAGCGATAGAGCGCCCCGGAGAGGAAGAAAATCGGCAACACCAGAAAATTCATGATGAGCTGAAACCCTTGCATGTCTTGCAGCCCCGAACCAAGTGCTGTGCCAAACGCCGCGAAAACAATCGCGATGAGCAACATGAAAAGGAAACCAAGCGGAATCAGCGCCAAATGCGTCGGACGAAATCCCGCAATGATGCAGACCACGAAGATCAATGTGCCTTGCAACGTTGCGACGGTCGCTCCGCCAAGTGTGCGCCCGATCATGATGCGAATGCGAGGCACCGGCGCGACCAGCGTTTCCTTCAAGAAGCCGAACTGGCGGTCGAAGAGCAGTGCAATGCCGGAGAAGACCGACGTAAATAGTACGGTCATACCGATGACGCCCGGAGCTACAAATTGCAAGTAGCTGCCGTAGCCCGCTTTTTGAAACATCGGGCCGAGGCCGAATCCCAGCACAAGGAGATAGAGCAGCGGCTGGGCGAGCGACGCAACGATTTGTGCGCGGGAGCGCGTGTACTTTTTCAATTCACGAAGCCACAGAATGAAAATGGCCTGCATTGCTTATCGCCTCCACATTTGGGCGAACTGACGCATCTGGTCAGCGCCGGCATTCGCAGTTTCATCGCGAATCGTGATTCCCGTGAGTGCCAGGAAAGCATCTTCGAGCGTTTGCGTGTTGGTGCGATCGCGCAGTTCCTGAGAAGTCCCAATCGCCACGATTTTTCCGTGGTCAATTACGGCGATCCGTTGCGCGACGCGATCGGCTTCTTCCATGTAGTGCGTGGTGAGAAAAACGGTTACCAGTTCCGTTTCGTTCAGGAGTTTTACGTGTGTCCAGAGCTGGTTGCGGCTCTGCGGATCAAGACCGAGCGTTGGCTCATCCAGGAAAAGAATTTTGGGAGTGTGCAAAAAGCCGCGCGCGATTTCCAGGCGGCGCTTCATTCCGCCGGAAAACTTCTTGACCTGCGTGTCCTTTCGGTCCCACAGTTCAAACAGTTTGAGGAGCATTTCGGCTCGTTCGCGGCGCACCTTGCGCGGTACATGGTATAGCACGCCATGTATCTCCAGGTTTTCCGCCGCGGTCAGGTCGCCATCGAGGCTGGGATCCTGAAAGACAATTCCAAACTGCTGGCGAACGGCGTTGGCCTCTCGTGTCGGATCAAGGCCGTTGAGTTCCAAGCTGCCGCTGGTGGGCGCAAGCAGCGTGGTGAGCATTTTGATGGTTGTAGTTTTCCCGGCGCCGTTTGGCCCCAGGAAGGCGAAAATCTCGCCCTTGGGAACGTCGAAGGAAACATCATTCACTGCGGTAAAGTCGGCGAATTTTTTGACCAGATTTTGCACGCGGATCATGGCAGACTCCGTGACGGCGAACCGCTATACTAAACGGTTCAGTTCAGTTATGTCAAGAGTCTTTACTGCCGCCATGCGAGGCGAACTATGTTTGCTACGGGCAAGGGAAAGGAACAGGAAACGGTGCACCGGCGTGCATTCCTCTTTCGCTTATTACATCCCGCGCGCGCTGACATCCGGCAAACGGACTGGGTGAGGTCTGACTGTCCTTCGTGGTTCAGCACAATCCCACGCCCTCTAAGGCTGTCCGGTGTAGTACGACTTCCTGTGGCGAACGGAGTAGCTCACCGCCTGTGCGGATGAGGCGGAAGTAGTGGCGGCCGATTCTGGCGCGCTGGTGGGCGCCATTACGGTCACTTCGATGGTCCGGTAGGTATCGGCCGGTCCACGCGGTGTCGGGTAGTAGCCCAGCCGATACTGCGTGCGCAGCTCGCGATTGATACGGTCGAAAATCTCACCGAGCTGTGAAGTTCCGTCGGGATAGAAAACGGCACCACCGGTTGTATCAGTGATTGTTTCGAGCGCATGTTCGCCGGCGGTGTTGCGTCCGCTTTCGTTCTTCATGGCGCGGATCACGACGGTATAAAGCAGAGTTCCATTGCGAACGGCTTCGCGCCGCGCGGTCTCAAAGTCAGCGTGGCTCGTCGTCTCTCCGCCGTCCGTGATCATCACGATGACTGACCGGCGATTTGAACCCTGTCGTGCGAGCGCTTTCGAGCCGAGAAACACTGCGTCGTAGATCGAAGTCCCCGCGCCTTGCGGGATGCGCTTGACGGCATCTTGCAAGCGCGCCACGTTGTCCGAAAACGTGGCAATCTGCGTGACGTTCTCATCCACGGCGTACACAGCGAGCCGGTCGCCTGGCCGAAGCACTTGCTGAATGAAGCGAGAAGCCGCTTCGCGTTGTGCCGGTTGGCCGAGCTGTGTGCTGAGGCTGGCGTCGAACATCAGAACCAGATCGAGCGGCTGCTGCGTTTCCTTTTCAAAGACAGCGATAGTCTGTGGGTTGTCTTCGTCAAGAAGTCGAAACGCCTCTACCGGCAAATCCGGCGCAGGACGGTTGTGTTCGTCCAAGACGCTGACCAGCACGCTTACCAGGTCAACTTTAACCTTGATTTTGGTGCGATCCTGCAGCGGATCGGTGCTCTCGGCAGACGCCGAAGCGCCATTCGCCGGCTTGCCTTTGCGTACCCAAGGTGGGCGGTCGTTCTGAGCCGAGCTGGCCGTCGCAACCAGAAGAATTAACAGTGCGCAGACGCCAATGCGCACCGCAAGCAGCCGTTGCGGACAAGTTGGTCGCGCCAGAGGAGTTTTCATTAATTCAGTTGGATGCAAGTTTCGCCGCTGGAGTGTCCACAGGAACCGGAGGGAGTTCGCCATCAGCCCATACGGCGCCGTCAGCAAAAAATTCTTTCTTCCAGATTGGCACGGTTTTTTTCAACGTGTCGATGGCGTAGCGGCAGGCATCGAACGCGGCAGAGCGGTGAGCCGAGCTTACCGCGATAAATACGCTGGTTTCGCCAATCGCAAGCCGGCCAAGCCGGTGGACCATCGCGACGCGCCGAATCGGATAGTTGGCATGAAGGTATGCTGCAATTTCTTGCATTTTCGCCAACGCCATCGCCTCATAGGCTTCGTATTCCAGGTAGTGAGTCGTTCTGCCGTGCGAATGGTTGCGCACGCAGCCGTCAAAGGCCGCCACCGCACCATCCGCATCGGTACGAACCTGTGCAGCGATTTCCGCGTTCGGTATGCGGCTGCGGGTGATTTCGATCCGATCCTCTGGGTGAAGTGTCGCCATAGAGTTGAAGGTCAGCCGCCACTGACGGGAGGCAAGAATCCCACTTCGTCGCCAGCCGACAAAGGCGTGTTCCACGCCGCGAATTCGCGGTTGCGAGCTGCTACCAGCGACGCGCGAAACTTGCGCAACTCAGGCCGATCGGCGGAGCACCGGGAAAAAAGGTCTTCAATGACCGAACCGTCGCGCAGTTCGATCAATTCTTCGGAAGCGCCGGAGAGCTCCTTCAATCGCCCAAAATAGAGGACTTTTACGGTCATTGGCGGTTCGCTGGCCTATTTTAACCCGAATTTCACAGGAGAGTTGCCGTGGCTTCCCTGCTGCTGTCGCACCTCTCTATACTGGTCCGATGAAAATTCTGGTGACAGGGGCGACGGGCTTAGTCGGCAGCGCGCTTATTGCCGCGCTGGCTCGCGATGGCCACACGGTGTGCCGGTTGGTGCGGCCCCAGACAAAGACCGAGGGCGGGGCGCGCAGCGCCTTTGACGTGACCTGGAATCCCGAGACGGGCGAACTCGGCGGCGCGGCAGTCGGCGCCGATGCCGTCGTGAACCTTGGCGGTGCTTCGATCGCGGACGGCCGATGGACTGAGTCGCGCAAGAAAATCTTGCGCACCAGCCGAGTGGATGCGACGCATGCATTGGTAACGGCCCTTGCAAAGATGAACGCTAAGCCGTCCGTCTTGGTGAGCGCTTCGGCGATCGGGTTTTATGGAAACCGTGGCGACGAAGTGCTCACGGAAACCAGCACGCCTGGCGAAGGGTTCCTCTCAGACGTGTCGAAGGATTGGGAGGCTGAAGCCCTTCGCGCGGAAATGTTTCGTACGCGTGTGGTTCTGCTGCGCTTCGGAATCATTTTGGCGAAGCATGGAGGCGCGCTGCCCAAAATGATGCTGCCGTTCAAGCTGGGAGTGGGCGGAAGAATCGCCAGCGGCCAGCAATGGATGCCCTGGGTGGTGCTCGTCGACGTCGTGGAAATCATCAAGTTTGTGCTGGCCATGCGGGACGTAAGCGGCCCTATTAACGTCGTCGCGCCAGAGCCAGCAAGGAACGTGGACTTTACACAAGCGCTAGCCGGCGCACTTCACCGTCCCGCGCTCTTCCCTGCTCCCGCCATCGCTTTAAAGCTTGCTCTGGGCCACGAAATGGCCGAGGCCCTGCTGCTTTCAAGCCACCGCGTTGTCCCAGCTGCGTTGACGCGAATCGGCTACCGATTCCTGCATCCGCAGATCGAGCCGGCACTAAAGGCTGTCCTCACTAGCCATTCGTAAGCGCCAGCCTACTTGATGACGTTGAGAGTCACGCTGACGTGATAGACGTGGCCGCTCAGCGGATCGGTGGAGACAATGCTTTCCACCGACTGGCCGTCTTTAAGTACTGGGTTTAGATCGACTCGGAAGGTCCGCATGACTGGATTGTTGCTTGAGGACTGCGAATCGGGGGACACCGAACTGCGTTCCAATGCCATTTGCAGCTTGTAACGGCCGTCGTCTTGAAGAGTAGCTGAACAATCCATGTTGGTCCCGACGTCCATGTATGTAAACTGGTCCTTGCCGGTTGCGATCGGCACTCGAGCGCCAATCCGAAGCTGCGAATTGGGCTTCGCCCGCCGCTCATCCGCGTTTACCGTAAACGTGTATGGAAGGCTGGTAACCTTCTTTTCGCCGTCATACTCGCTGAAGACAACTTGAATTCTTAACGGTACGACCGCCGGTGTATGTTCGTCCGGCTTCGGCTTGGGAGTTTCCTGCGCCGCTACAACGGTTGAGAACGCCAGGACCAACATCACAAGCAACGCATTCTTTTTCATCGTCGGCTCCTAGTTATGGACTTACCTAAATCTAACCCGGTCAATCCGAATCGCCGTCTTGCAGCGGCTCGATGGACAGCCGCTTTACATCCACAGTGGCAATTTGCAGCGGCTCAATTTCAGCTGCGGTGTTGCCCTTTATTGCCGCTGGGGCCTCCGCTTTCGCGTTTCTCAAAACCGCAGCGTAGCGTTTAAGGCCTAGCTCCTCTTCGGCGGAAACAAGTACTTCCGGTTCTGCATTCGGTATGGCCCGTGGCGGCCTTTGGCTCTTCGGGTTGGTGGCGACCAGAACCTGCCCCAAGCCGCTCTCGCGCTGCGCTGCGCTCTGTTCAGTGGGAGCTGGCGAAGAGATACTGTGAGCAGAAGATTTCGGTTTCACGGACGAGACTCTCGTCCGCACAGCGAAGGAGAGTGCAATCGCGCCAATTGCTAGCCCTGAAGCGGCATACGCGAGAACTGGCACGGGCCAGGTTCGCGCCGGAGATGACATGGCAATCCCTTGCCGAACTCTCGGAAGCAGCGAGGCTGGCATTTCCGCATTTGCGCGGGCTTGGACCTCCCTATCCAACAGCGCAAGCAGAGCCTCCTCCTCCGAAAACGATTCGCGGCAGGACGCACACGATGCGAGATGCGCCCGCACTTGAGCGGACAACGGTTCACCGCTCAGTGCCGCCTCGTTTAGCGTTTTCCGACAGGATTCACAAAACATCGTAGCTTCTCCGCAAGCGTCTTCTTGGCAAAAAACAGCCGGGACTTCGCAGTGCCAAGCGGAATATCGAGCAACGTCGACACTTCTTCGAGCGTGTGGCCCTCCATCGCCGCCAGGAGCAAGACCAATCGCTGTTTCTTCGGCAACTCCTCCAAAGCAACTTCGAGATGGCGCTGAAACTTGCTGCTCGCGCCAGTGTCCGCACGAGCATTCTCGAGCATCCATTCCGCCTCACGCTGCTGCCGTCGCTTGATCGAACGCAATCGATCTAGCGCCAACCGGAAACTGATGCGCACCAGCCAGCTCCGAAACTTTGCACGTTCGCGCAGCCGCCCGAACCTCCGGTACGCGCGGAGCAGCGCATCCTGCGCGACGTCCTCCGCATCGGCATCGTTCCGCAGAACGCCGCGGGCCACACGGTAGGCGAGCGGCGCGTTTTCTCGCAGCAACGATTCCCATTCGCGCTCGGTAACGCCGCTGGCGCCGCGGGCTTCTTCGGCGCGTTCCATGGCGTCAGATTCGGTTCCGATCGCAGACAGGATCCACTCCTGCACGAATTCATCGCCGCGAGCCACACCCGCTCGGCGCTCCTTGTTTTGCTCAGGGTCTGTAGGCACAGACTCCAAAGCGCAATACATACGCATGACGCCGCGATGAGCTAAATGGTTCATTTCAAGCGGGAATCACTAATGCGCTCAAAAGGTCCGGAAGTAAGAGATACCGGCAGTCCGGTGCGAAAGGCCACCGTGCCGAATTGGAATCCTCTCACAAAGTGGGATGCTAAATTGAAAATCGCTCGATTTCTTTTGGTAATCCTGCACTGACCGACCATCCGCCTTCAGTCCGCTGCTCCATCCTCAACGTCATGAAAACAAAAGCAATAGTGCGGTGGAACAGCGCCTGGTGGTGAGAATCCATGCAGTAGCCAAATGTTGTTTGTGACTGGCAGCGGGAGCTGCGTCGTCCCGCCCATAGTTACCGAATTCACCGTGCGCACGCAGCCCGGTCCGTAGCCAACTCACTAGGAAGTCTTTTTGCCGGGCAATGGTTGCAGCCATGCACCGCCAAACAATAGTCCAGGTCCTAGTGACGCCAGAAAGATAGGCTGACGATTAACGGAATCGTTGTTGCGCGTCCGCTCCATGGCGCAGTGCAGCGCCGCCGCGCAGGTAGTCGAGCCCATGTTCCCTCGTGTGTCTGCCACCATTGGAAATTTCTCCAGCGGCACTCCAGCCTTCTTCGCCAGCAGCGCTACCAATCGCGGATTCGGCTGATGCGTAGCGAATGCCGCCACGTCGCTACATTTCACGCCGCTCCGCCGCGCCAATTCTTCTATGCATGCGTCGAGCCGCGCCGTGGCTGCCCGTGAAAGCGCATCTCCGTCGAACACAACTCGCAGCTGATCGTTTGGCTCCGCCGAAACCTGAATGGCCTGCTGAAATTGCGATGCGCACCCAAAGAAAAAATCATGCAGCACGAAGCCGGCTCGCGCGCCTCCTGTGGCGCCCTTGCGCACAACGAAGGCGCTCGCTCCGTCTCCGAACAATCCGCCAAACTCGCCGGCCACCCGCCCCGGAAGAAGCGTACGCGAATGGACATCCGCGGTCACAACCAGCACCGTAGCCGCCTGGCCCGACTCGACAAATGCTTTTGCCACCGACAACGCATGCACGAATCCCAGGCAAGCTCCGCCGATATCCATCGCGCCGCAGCTCTCTCTCGCGCCAACCGCCCGGTGAAGCTGCGCAGCCAGCCACGGAACCGAGTGATGTGTTTCGCTGGTGGCGAGAATCCAGTCAACGTCAGCTGCCGACACACCCGCCGACTGCAACGCAGCGATCGCCGCGTGTGCTCCCAGCGTTGTTTCCGTTTCCCCTGCGTCCGCATAGGCAACCGAGACGATTCCTGCTCGCGTTCGAAGCTTTCCTACCGGCATTCCAAACGCCGCATCCACCTCTTCGGAAGAAACGGTTTTCGAGCCAAAAACCGCGTTTGAAGAAGCAATAAACGCTGAGATAGAAGGATCAGGCATGAATGAGTTTGCGCCGCAACCTTTGGAATTGTCGGCGATTGCCTAAACGGCGGCAAGACTGTGCAATCGTAAAATTTTGTTCACGAATCTGCATCGCAACTTGGCACGCATTGGACGCGTCCAATCGCAGCTCGCGTGTTAACTTGGAATGTGATGCCTTTTTCCCTTTTCTCGTTGAGGTGCAGCTCAGTGGGCCGGCGTCTCGCATTTTTCGTGCTTGGGACGTTGTCGATCGCAGCCTGGCCGCATCCCGCCAAAGCCCAGCGCGAGCGCGGTGAAATCCGCATTGAGGTGAAGGATCCGCAGGGCCGCCCCGCGGCCGCCGAAGCGCAGCTCGTCAGCGCTTCCAACCAACTCAAACGCGATTTCCCGGTCCCAGCAGAAGGCAAATACGTCGCAGGGGAACTGCCCTTCGGCGTTTACCGCCTCACTGTCGCTGCCGATGGCTTCGCCGACTGGACCGATCTCGTCGAAATTCGCAGCGAGGTTCCTGTCCGTGTCACGGTCACGCTGGGCGTAGCAGCGGTAAACACGCGCATTGAAGTCAACGATGCCGCCACGCTGCTTGATCCTTCCGAAACCGCGACCATCTATTCGCTCAGCGGTGAAAAACTCCGCGAACACGGCTCTTCTCAGCCCGGGCGCTCACTTTCCGACGCCGTCAACGACCAGCCGGGCTGGCTCTACGAAGCGAACGGCATTCTCCATCCGCGCGGTTCTGAGTATCAGGTGCAGTACGTCCTGGATGGAATGCCGCTCACGCAGAATCGTTCGCCCGCATTCGCACCATCGTTCGATTCCGGCGATATCGAATCCTTGCGCGTTCTCACGGCAGGTTACGCCGCAGAGTACGGCCGCAAACTCGGCGGCATCGTCGAGCTCACCACGGAGAAAAATCCTCCAGCGGGAGTACACGGCCGCGTCGAACTGGGAGGCGGCAGCTTCGATTCCGTCGGCAGTTCTGCTGAGCTTGGCTACTCAGCTGGCCCGAACCATTTCGAAGCCAGCGCGCAGGGCTTTCACACGGATCGCTATCTCGACCCGCCCGTACTCGACAACTTCACCAACTGGGGAAACGGTTCAGGCTTTGCCGCTTCTTACGAACGTGATTTTTCAGACAGAAACCGCCTGCGTTTCACCGTCACGCACAGTGAAACCCGCTATGTCGTTCCCAACGAGCGCGTGCAGCAAACTGCAGGCCAGCGCCAGGACGCCGACAGCGGCGAAACCAGCGGGCAAATCTATTTTCAACACATCGCTTCCGCCAACCTCCTCTGGAGCCTTTCCGCCAGCGTGCGCGATGATTCCTTCTCGCTCCGCTCCAATGATCTCTCCACTCCAGTAATCGTTACGCAGGTTCGCGGCTACCGCGAAGGCTATACCCGCGCCGACATTTCCTGGCATCGCGGCCACAATGACTGGAAAGCCGGCGTTGATGCCCTCTTCACCCCCGTTCACGAAGCGCTGGCCTACCAGATCACCGATCCCTCGCAATTCGATCCAGATACGCTTCTGCAATTTTCGTTTGCGGCTCGCAAATGGGACGTCGAGCCTGCGTTCTACGTTCAGGACACATTTCACGCCGGCAACTGGAACGTCAGCGCCGGTCTGCGTTTCGACCATTACCACTTTGTTGTCAGCGAATCGGCGTGGAGCCCGCGCCTCGGCATCTCTCGTTTCATCCCACAAACCAAAACGCTTCTGCATTTTTCCTACGACCGCGTTTTTCAGACGCCGGCTATGGAAAACCTGCTCCTTGCCAGTTCTCCGGATCTCGATTCGCTCAATCCAGTCGTCGTGCGCCTGCCGGTTCGCCCATCTCGCGGGAATTACTTCGAAGGCGGCGTCACGCAGGCGCTTTTCGGCAGGCTTCGTCTCGACGCCAACGTTTTTCGCCGCAACTTTCGCAATTTTGCCGATGACGACGTTTTGCTGGACACCGGTGTCAGTTTCCCCATCGCCTTCGACAACGCGCGCATCATGGGCGAAGAAATTCGCCTGGCGGTCGTGGAATGGGGCCGCTTTTCCGGCTTTTTGAGCTATTCGAATCAGTCTGCCAGCGCGCAAGGACCTATCACTGGGGGCCTTTTCCTCGGCAGTGAAGCGGGCGACGAGCTCACCGAGACCACTCGGTTCGCAGTCACGCAAGACCAGCGCAATACGGTCCGCGCCCGCGTGCGCATGCAAGCCACAAAACGTATTTGGACCGCGGTCAGCGGGGACTATGGTAGCGGCCTGCCCATCGAACTCGACACCGACAGCATTGACTTGAATCAGCTGCTGGAGCAATACGGCGAGAAAATTCTGTCTCGCGTCGATCTCAACTACGGACGCGTGAAACCGAATTTCTCTCTAGGCGCGGCCGTCGGTGCGGAACTCTATCGCAAGGAAGGCCGCACTCTGAACCTTCAGGTCGAGGCGGCGAATCTTACCGACCGCGTCAACGTCCTAAACTTTGCCGGCCTCTTCTCCGGCACCGCGGTCGGCGCGCCGCGCAGCGCCTCGGCTCGCCTCCGCTTCACTTTCTAGGACTCGTCGGGCTCCAAAATAAAAAGGGCGCGGCATTGCCGCGCTCCTTTGAGATACGGATTCGCTTGTTCGAAACGCTACCGCCGGCGCACCTTGCCAAGCAGCCGCAGAATTTCCATGTACAACCAGATCAGCGTCACCATCAGCGCAAATGCGCCATACCATTCCATGTACTTCGGAGCTCCCATGGCCGCTCCTCGCTCGATCAGGTCAAAATCCAAAATCAGGTTCAACGCCGCGATGATCACCACGACCACGCTGATGCCGATGCCGAGCGGCGTGCTCGCATAGAGAAACGACATCCCCGAAGAGCCGAACATCCGCATGAACATGCTTACCGTGTAGACCAACGCGATTGCGCCCGTCGCGCAAACAATTCCCAGTGTGAAGCCGCGCGTGGCGCGAATCAATCCGGTCTTGTACGCCAGCAGCAGCACAAACAGCACGCCGAACGTCAGCGCCACAGATTGCACGGCGATGCCCGGATAGGACTTTTCAAAAATCGCCGAAAGTCCGCCTAACACCAGTCCTTCAAACAGTGCATAAATCGGCGCTGTTAGCCCCGACCATTCTTTCTTGAATACCGTCACTAGGCACGTGATCAGCCCGCCAAACAACCCACCGAGCATCCATGGAAATGCCGCCTCCGGCTGCTCCGAATGCGCCAGTCCCCACGTCCACGCCGCAGTCACAACCACACACAGCAGCAGGATTCCCGTCTTGTTGACGGTTCCCTGCACGGTCATCGCTTCGCCAGTCGCAATCTGGCCTTCAAACGTTTTCTCTTTTAGAACTGGATTCGCACTGCCAAACAATCGAGCCATTGTGGCCTCCGTTCAGCTTCGTTGAACTCGTCCAGCGACAATCGACCGTGTCGCAGCTATTTCGCTTTTCTTTGCTTAAAGCTCTTGCACGAGCACTCGTTTGTGTACGGTGGCGCCGAACCGTGCTGGCAGCCATGCGAGGCTCCGGCTTGCACGTGCTCCGAGTAGGCGTGCCCGCAAACGCACACATCGTTCTGTTTCGGCGGGGGCGGAGGAGTATATTTCATCGGCATTTAGTCCAGTTATGGCGAAGTTGAGGATTCAGCAGTGGCTGCGCCTGGCGACATTCCGTGCCAGACAGAACTGGGGCCCTGTTTCCATGATGTTGGTACCGCTAACGGGAATCGAACCCGTATTTTAGCCTTGAAAGGGCTACGTGCTAACCGTTGCACCATAGCGGCATAAGAACAAGACGCGACTACCCAATTATACGGGAAACCCGCGCAATCGCCAAAGTGCGTCGCTTGCTGCGTCAGCTCTCTGCGCCGTAAACGCAAGACACGGCCTATTGACGTTCTACCAGCGTAAACCGTACCGTTTGCCGGTCAGTGATTTGCCTCGGAGGGATAGTTTGCCCGGCCTTTCATCACGCCTTCCCAAGGCTTTTTTCGTTCTGTCTGCGGCTGGTTGGGCCGTTTCGTTAGCCGCGCAAAGTCAGTCGCAACTGCTGCCTACCGCAGCTACTACGGCCACGGTCACTGCACCTTCCCTCACCATTTTCACGGCTATGGACCGCTCCAGCGAAGTAGTTCGTTCCCTTAACAATGGCGACTCGGTCTACGTTGACCTGCGTATCGACCAGGGCGGCATGAAATGGTGCGGCATTCGCCTGACTGCACAGACGAACCGTCTGGGCTTCGCGGATTGCAAAGGCCTTGTTCGAACCAGCGCGCCGGTGATTGCGGGCGCATCCGGTAAGGCAGGATCCGCGCTTGCATCGGGCGCACGTTCAGCCGGGGCCGAGATTCCTCTTGCCCGGCCTGCCACGCCGTCCGTAAGCGGATTCGATGCTGTGAAAAATGAAGTCATAAAGGAAGGAGTCATCGACTCCGGCTACATCGCAACCGCGGAGGCGCAGGCCCGCGGGGATGGCGCACGTGCTGCCCTCACGCGCGCCGCACTGGCTCACTTGGCTGCCGGAGAGTTCAAACTCGGACAGCATGAACCCGATGAAGCCACCGAACACTTTGAAGCCATGCTGCCTTTTGCGGGAAATCAGCGCAGCTTGGTCCTCGCCAGCATTTTGGGCAGAAGCTACGCGCTACTGATGAAGAGTGAATACGCTTCAGCTCTGGAACTCATCGAGCAAGGTAGAAAGCTTGCACCGCAGTCCGCGGACTTTGCGGCCATGTCGGGCTATGTCCACTACAAACTCAACCAGTTCGATTCAGCGATTGCCGATCTTCAGATGGCTCAGCGAATCCAGCCTCGAGCTAAAATCGCTGCCCTTCTGAACCTAGCCGAGCGCGACCGGGAAGCGGAAGGTGATTTCGACCAGCGGGAATCCTCCCACTTCGTTGTCCGCTACCATGGCGGCGCGAGCCGCCGGCTCGCGTCCGACGTGGTGCACACGCTGGAGCGGCAATTCGAACAATTGCGGGACGATGTGCGTTACACGCCGCCCGAACCCATCACAGTCATTTTGTACACGCGTCAATCCTTTCGCGATGTCACCTCCGTTCCCGATTGGGCCGGCGCCTTGAACGATGGCCGAATCCGCGTCGCAGCGGAAGGAATCGATTCTGTTCCCGAGTCTCTCGCCCGAAGCCTCAAGCACGAGCTGACTCACAGTTTTCTGTTCCAGAAAACGCAGGGCCGCTGCCCGACGTGGCTGCAGGAGGGTATGGCGCAATGGGTCGCCGGCGTACGCGTCGGAGCGGGAGCGGCGCAACTGCTGGAGCTGCATCAAGGCGGGAAGTCGCTACGAACTATGGAAGGCTCGTGGATGAAACTTTCCAGCACTGAATCCTGGTTTGCTTATGGCTGGGCGCTGGCGGTCGTCGAAACGATCGAAGCGCAATTTGGTCCTGACGGCATGAATCGTTTGTTGGAAGCGCAGCGTACCGAATCTTCGCAGGAAGCGGCGTTACGCGAAGGTTTGCGCATGAACTTTGGTGAACTTGAGAGCGCGACTGTGGACTACCTGAAGAAAACCTACATGCAGTGAAAATCCTCGCCTCATCCGTTCAACTTCAGCCTTGGCGGTCTTCCCACTCTTCGTGCCACGCCATCTGGATGGCTTCGAGCTTCGATTCGTTTGACTTCGCGGGATCGCCCGCAAATCCTGGAAGCTCCGTGATCCATTTGTGCATATCGGTGAAACGCACTGTATACGGATCGAGCTCCGGAAATTTGTCCGTTAGCGCAATTGCGATGTCTTCAAAGTTGTCCCAATCCAGTGTTGGCGGCATTTCAGTCGGTTGCCCTTCTTAGTGATCTAATTCCTTGGCGTAGTTCTTATTCCAGTTGGGAATTTCAACGACGATATCGGTCGTGCCGTCGGGAACGGTCTGGCAGCCCAAGCGCGACTTTGGCGTGATGCCCGGCGCTTCGTCGAGTTCATCGAGTTCTGCGTCAGTCGCTTCGTTGCACGACTCGAGGCCTTCTTTCACGATCACATGGCAGGTCGAGCAGGCGCATACGCCGCCGCACGCGTGATCGAGACCGGCCTTCAGCGCCTCGGAAAAATCCAGGATGCTGCCAGGCAGGCCGTTGTGGCCGTACGGAATTTTTGCCGGATCGACGTCAATGCTTTTTCCGCTCGGCAAAAAGGTGACTTTAAATTTCTTCGTCGCCGGCTTGTACTTCACTTCGTCGATGTATGGGTTTGTGCCACCCATTCAACTCCTCCGTTCACTTATCAAAACGTCCGCCTCGGAAGGCGGCCGCTACAAACAGCGCTACTAAAAATCCGCAAGCTTTTTGCCCTGCAGCACTGTGTTCACCGCACTGTTCATCATGACTTCGGCTAGATGCTGCGTGGCCTGATTCAAGTCGTCGATCTTCTTGCGCATCAACTTGTAATCGGTACCGGTAATCGCTTCTTTAAGCGAGGCAAGCGCTGAATCAATCTTAGCGCGCTCCTCGCCGGAAAGCGCGGCGGCCTGCTCTTGGCCAAGGGCCTTGGCGGTTGCCGTGAGGATCGATTCGGCTTCGGTGCGCGCCTCGATGGCCTGGCGTTCGGCGAAATCTTGCTCGGCGTACTCAATCGATTCTTCCAGCATGCGCTCAATTTCCGAATCGCTGATGCCGTAACTCGGTTGCACTTCAATCGAGTGCTGCTCGCCCGTTCGAAGGTCCTTCGCGCCGACCTGCAGAATACCGTTCGCGTCGATCAAGAATTTCACTTCGATGCGCGGCAAGCCCGCCGGTGCAGGTGGAACTTTCAGCGTGAAGCGGGCGAGCGAGCGGCAATCTTTGGCCAGTTCCCTTTCGCCTTGCAGCACGTGAATGTCGATGCCGGTCTGATTGTCAACGCCCGTGGTGTACAGCTCCTGTGCGCTCGCTGGAATTGTGGAATTGCGCGGAATGATTTTTGCCACCGCGCCACCATACGTTTCGATGCCGAGCGAAAGCGGCGTCACGTCGAGCAGCAGCATATTGCTGACTCCGTGATCCAGAATATTGGCCTGCACCGCTGCGCCGAGCGCGACGACTTCGTCGGGATTCAAGTCGGTGTGCGGGATACGGCTGAAAAAGTCCTGTACGGTTTTGCGGATCAACGGAGTGCGTGTTGTCCCGCCAACCAGCACGACTTCGTCGATTTCTTCGGGCTTCAATTTCGCATCGGCCAGCGCGAGCTTTACGGGAGCAGTGGTGCGATCGACAACGGGACGGATAAGCGCGTCGAGGGCGCCACGCGTGAATTGGTGCTGGAAGATTTTCCCATTGGGCAGCGGAAATCTAAGATTGGCGGATTCTTTTTCCGAGAGCTCGTGCTTGAGGGAGATCAGGGCTTTGCGAAGTTCCTGCGCGATTTCGCCGTGCGGCGAGAAGTCGATTTCGTCTTCCTGCAGGATTTTTTCGTGGACGAACGCCTGCAGCAGATTGTCAATGTCGTCGCCGCCGAGATGCGTATCTCCGTTGGTGGATAGAACCTGGTAGATGTCGCCTTCCTCGGTGGAAATGAGCTTGAGAATAGAAATGTCGAAAGTGCCGCCGCCGAGATCGTACACGGCGACTTTCCCGCGCTGCCGCTCGTGCAATCCGTATGCGAGCGCCGCAGCAGTCGGCTCATTCACCAACCGCAATACTTCGAGTCCAGCAATCTTGCCGGCGTCTTTCGTGGCTTGACGCTGTGCGTCGTTGAAATACGCAGGAACAGTGATAACCGCGCGATCAACAGGTGCGCCGAAATGCGCTTCGGCCCAGTTTTTCAATTCGCGCAGAATGAAAGCGGAAATTTCTGGCGGAGTGAACACCTTGTCGCCAAGCCTCACTCGAATCATATTGGCGCTGGAAGGATCAAGGCGAAACGGAAAGAGCGCCAGTTCGTCCTGCACATCCTTCACGCCGCGACCCATCAAGCGTTTTACAGAGTAGATCGTGCGTTCAGGCTGGGTAAGCAAGCGACGGCGCGCGGGCTCGCCGACGATGATATTTCCGTCGGGATCGAGGCTGACCACAGAAGGGCAAAGTGTCGAGCCGTAAGGCCCAGTAATGCACACCGGCTTTTTCGTCTGCGGATCAAAATACGCGACGAGGCTGTTGGTTGTTCCAAGATCGATTCCGACGATGCGTCCCATTCGCTTCTAAGCCTCAGCCAATTCTTTCGCTACGTTTGCGACGAGATTGCGCAGATACGAGCGGCGATTCAGCAGTTCGTTCATGCCAGCCATGAGCTTCTTGCGAGTTTCGCCAGTTCCGTTGGCGTCGAGTGCTGCGTCCCATTCGCGCGCGACGGATTGCAATTGTGCATCGAGTTCGTTCAGTTTTTGCTGGAAATTGTTTTCGGCGGATTGCAGACGGTTTTTCAGATCGCTCAGATCGCCATCTGAGCTTTTTGCTTCGCGTAGTTCGTCGAGCGATTCGTTCAGTTCAAAAACTTCTTCGAGCAGTTCTGCCGGCGCTTGCTGTTTCTTTTCGCCTTCTTTGCGTTCGCCTTCGATTTCAAGAAGATATTCGACGCGGCCGACTGGATCGCGTAGCACGCGGTACGCGTCGTTCAGTTCGGAGCTGCGTTTCAGCGAAAGTTCGCGTTCAGCTTCCGATGCGTTGACGAAATTGTCGGGATGTAACTTCCAGCTGAGCTGCAAGAATTTTTGTTCGAGCAAAGACATCTCGAGCCACAGCTTGCGCGGCAGGCCGAAGACGGCGAAGTAGTCGGCGGCTTGATTTGGTGTGGGTGCGGCGGACGTCATGGCGCCTAGTGCGAAGATTCTCCTAAGTGTTTGAGAGAAATGAAGCTAGGACAAACCGAGCAAAAGTCGAGCTGCGGACCGGAACTATAGTTCTGGTTTGCTGGCGAACCGTTCCGTTTTGGGTCTATTTGAGTGCTCATCAAATTCTTCGTTTTTCTTCGGCTTAGGTGCCACCGGCACTATAGTTCTGGTTTTGTGGCGAGCGGCGCTTGGCTTCGCCGTACCCCCTACACTCAAACGGCTGGCGAACGCGCCAGCCGGGGTAAACCAAAAAGCAGATTCCTTCCTACTAGGTCGGAATCCTTCGATCGCTTCGCTCGGAATGACGGGTGTTACGACAGCGTCGCCGTTTCCATTCCGAAGCACAGACCAAAGTCTGTGCCCCCTACGCGGTAAAGGAGCTGCCGCAGCCGCAGTTGCGGGCGGCGTTGGGATTGATGAAAACGAATCCCTGGCGCATGAGCGTTTCTTCGTAATCGAGCATCGAGCCGTTGAGGTAGAGGAAGCTCTTAGGATCGACGAAGATGCGCGCGCCAAACTCCTCGAAAACCTTGTCGCGGTCGCGAGCCTGCGTATCCAGACGCATGGCGTAAGAAAGCCCTGAGCAGCCACCGCCTTGAATGCCGACGCGCAAACCGCCCTGATCGGGCGACACGCCTTCCTTGGCGAGCAGGGCGAGAATCTTTTTCGCTGCACGCTCGGAGACGTGAACCTTGGGCGTTGCCGGATTGGCGATTTCGGTCGTCATGAATTTTTTCTCTGGCCCGGCGCCGCAATGCCAGGCTAAAGCCTGGCGCTACTTTTAACCTTTTGCGATGCTTACGTTCCTGCCGAACGGATAGCGGTCTGCACCGTTAACACCGCGAACAGGCCAAAAGGCCTGACACGACCCTTAGTGGGCGGCGGAGGTCTTTTCTGACTCGGCTACTGGAAGCCCCTTTTTATTCTTCCAGTTGCTGATGGCGGCCTTGATAGCGTCTTCAGCCAGCACCGAGCAGTGAATCTTGACCGGCGGAAGCGCGAGTTCGCGGACGATATCCGTGTTCTTAATCGATAGCGCTTCTTCGACCGTCTTGCCTTTGACCCATTCGGTGGCCAGAGACGAGCTGGCGATCGCCGAGCCGCAGCCGAACGTCTTGAAGCGGGCTTCTTCGATGACCTGAGTCTCCGGATTGATGCGCATCTGCAGCTTCATTACGTCGCCGCATTCCGGGGCGCCGACGAGACCGGTGCCGACGTTCGGGTCTTCCTTGGGAAGACTGCCGACGTTGCGCGGATTGTTGTAATGGTCGACGACCTTGTCGCTATAAGCCATGAACTGCTCCCTTCTCACTACAAAACTCTTCAAAACCCGAGGCCGCGTTCAGTACGCGGCAAAAGTCCCGCCCTCTAAAGAGGGCGGCTACAAGGCACAGACTAAACCTGCCTGCGCCTTTCTAGCTGGTGCGGGCCAGATTGCCGATGCTGACGAATCCGGCGGTGCGCAGCACCTTTTCGGAGATTGCAACGTTGGGCACCCAAGCGGAACGCCCAGCGGTCAATTGACGCAGAACATCCTTGATGTAATCCGCTCCCACGCCGAGCACCTTCAAGAAAGCGCGAACTTCCTGGAGGTGGCGGAACGAACGCTCGCCGGCGGGCTTGGCGTCGTCTCCCTCGCCATAAGGAACGAAGGCGACGCGGAACGGCGCGCTGGTGCCCGCGATGGAGCGGTGCACGCGAATTGTGCCTTCACTGACTGGTGTAGCTGCCATTGCTCTGTTTTCCCTTCCTACTAGTTTTTTCTCTCTCTTCCCGTTAGATGCGTAACCAGACCAATCGGTCTGCCGACCGGGCTAGGCGGTCTGCCACTTCACCTTGGAAATATCGATGCCCTCTTTGGCCATTTCGTAGAGGGGCGAAAGTTCGCGAAGCTTGGTTACGACTTGGACCATCTTCTCGGTCACGTAGTCGACTTCTTCGTCGGTATTAAAGCGGCCCAAACCAAAGCGGATCGAGGTATGGGCCAGATCTTCGCCCACGCCCAGAGCCTTAAGTACATAGCTCGGCTCAAGCGTAGCGGAGGTGCAAGCCGAACCACTGGAAACCGCAATATCGTTGATGCCCATGAGGAGCGATTCCCCTTCGACGTAGGCAAAGCTCATGTTGAGGTTGTTGGGGAGGCGATGCTCCAAAGAGCCGTTGATGAAGACTTCGTCGAGCTTGGCTTCCAAGCCAGCTTTCAGCTTGTCGCGCAGAGCACGCAGGCGCTTGGCCTCTTCGGGCATGTCTTTCTGGGCGATTTCGCACGCCGCGCCGAGTCCCACAATGCCGGGAACGTTCAATGTGCCTGAGCGCATGCCACGTTCGTGACCACCGCCGTCAATGATGGCGGCAAGTTGGACGCGCGGATTGCGGCGGCGAACATAGAGAGCGCCGACGCCTTTGGGGCCATAAATTTTGTGAGCGGAAATCGCGAGGAGGTCGATGTTGTCCTTCTGCACGTCGACGGGGATCTTGCCGACGGCCTGAACGCCGTCAACGGCGAAAAAGATGCCTTTTTCTTTTGCGATCTTGCCGATTTCGGCGATCGGATTGATGACGCCAATTTCGTTGTTGGCGTACATGATGGTAATCAGAATCGTTTTTGGCGTGATGGCCTTGCGGACATCTTCAGGATCGACGCGGCCGTCGCGCTGTACGGGCAAATAGGTGACTTCAAAACCGTCTTTTTCCAGGCGCTTACAGGTGTCGAGGACGGCCTTATGCTCAATGGCCTGGGTGATGATGTGATTGCCTTTTTCACGGTACATTTCAGCGACGCCCTTGATCATGAGGTTGTCGCTTTCGGTGGCGCCGCTGGTGAAGATGATTTCTTTCGGAGTCGCGCCAATCAAGCTGGCGACCTGAGCGCGCGCGTTTTCCACCGCTTCTTCACCGGCCCAGCCGAAGGAGTGGTTGCGGCTGGCGGCGTTGCCAAACTTGCTGGTGAAATAGGGCATCATCGCCTCGAGCACGCGAGGATCGACCGGTGTGGTGGCGTGGTTATCAAAATAGATTGGCAGCGTTACAGCCATGATTCTGTTTCTCCTGTCGGCAACTTCCAAAACTCGCTCTGCCTTACGCCGGCCGGGCTAAAGCCCGGCACTACAAAATCATGCACGCAAGGCCACTAGAACTTGCTCCTGCGGGTCGTCGCACATCTGCGAAATCGTCACGGTGCTGAGGACCTGCATAATGCTTTCATTGACGCGGCGCAACGGTTCTCGAACTGAGCACTTGGATGCGGCGTCGCAATTTCCGTGACTCGTCACACATGAAGTGATGAGCACGGGACCGTCAATCGCGGTGATGACTTCAAGAGCGCTGATGCGTTCCGGATCCTTGGCGAGCTGGTAGCCGCCCGTTGAACCGTGCTTGGCACCGACCAAAGAATGGCGAGCCAGCTTTTGCAAAACTTTCGCCATCAGCGTGATGGAGATGCCGTACTCATCGGCGATTTCGCTGGCGCTACAAGCGTGCGATTCACTGCGATGCAAAGCCAAATGTTTGACGGCGATCAAGCCGTAATCAGCTTTTTTAGATAGCTTAAACATCCCACCTACGCCCAGGATCCGAAATCAGCCGCCTAGGGGGGATATGCGACTGAATCGGTCGGAATTAAGTGTATGGGATTTGGGAGAGAAAGTCAATCCTTTGCTTCGTGCGCCAAAATGGCTTAAAAGCACTAATTTCAATGGGTTGCGAGTAACGGCCAGTGTGCTACGCTTTACGGCTCGCCATCGGTTGGGGAGACGATCTCCTTGTATTCGAAACAAGTCAAAAGTCGACCAGAAGCTTTGGGATCTGCGCTATTTACCACGGTGATCTTTGCGCTGGTTGCGGCGGCGTGCGCGGTCGGACCGGACAGCCACCTGGCAAATTCCAATCGAGGCCAAACAGCGAACGGCGGAGCGAAAGAGAAGGTGGCAAAGCCATTTGTGCTAGTGGGGGCCGGCGACATTGCAGCGTGTTCGGTGCTAGCGGGGGCGGACGCTACGGCGAAGCTGATCGAAGGTATTCCGGGAACGGTTTTTGCCGCGGGTGATTTGGCATACGAACGAGGGACGGCGGCGGAGTTTCGCGACTGCTACGGGACGACGTGGGGACGGTTCAAGGATCGAACCAAGCCGACGCCGGGGAATCATGAGTACAACTACGGAGGCGGTGCGGCGTACTTTGCGTATTGGGGAGGGGCGGCGGGAACGCCGGAGAAGAGCTACTACAGTTTTGATCTTGGAAATTGGCACGTTATTGCGCTGAACACAAATTGTGTGGCGCCGGGAGTGGGCGGATGCGGAGTTGGTTCGCCACAGGAGAAGTGGCTCAAGCAGGATTTGGCGGAGCATGCGAATTCATGCGTTGCAGCATTTGGGCACCATGCGCTTTACAGCAGCGGAGTGTTTCGGAGCCACGCGGTGCATCCGGAGTTGAAGGATTTGTGGCGGGACCTATACGAGGCACGCGCCGATCTGATGCTAGCCGGACATGAACATTCCTACGAACGGTTTGCGCCGCAGGATCCGGATGGGAATGCGGACGAGAAGAACGGAATACGCGAGATTGTGGTTGGAACGGGCGGGCGGAGCCATGATCCGCTGGGGACCGCGCTGCCTAATAGCGAAGTGAGAAATTTTGAGACGTACGGCGTGCTGAAGCTGACGCTTTGGCCGGACCGGTATCAGTGGGAATTCATTCCGGTGAATGCGGATGGATTTAGGGACTCGGGCGAAGGCGCGTGTCACAACGCGTCGAAGCAGCCGCGGAGCAACTGATATAGCGGGCTGAAGGTTTGAGCTTTCTAGAAGTGCCACCCTGAAGGGTGGCGCTTCATGATCGCTATTTGTTGACACAACCCGTGGATTGAGAAGCGGCGAGCAGTTTTTGGACTGAGGCGACGGGGACTAAAAGGAGCTGAACCTTTGGCTTGGCGGCTTCGGTGAGTGTGGTCGTGAGTTGAGCTTGCTGGTCGGCGGACAGCGGTTTGGCTGCAGCGATAGCGTCGAGTGCTGAGAGACCGGCGGCACCGATGGCCGAAAGGTCGCGTGATGTTGCGGCGCCTTCTTTGACCAAAGAAGATTTCTGAGCGAGCAACGTGAATGCTTGGTCGTTTTGGCTCCAACGCGTGAGATAGGAGCGGAGTTCGGCAGCGACGCCCGTGTCATGGCACGTGCCCGCCAGAAATTTGTCCACCAATTCGGAAAAATGGCGAGCCGTATCGCTTTCGAGTGAAACTGCGTCGACAATGCGATTCATCGGAGTGAGGCTGGTTGCTTCGAACGGAGCGGTTTCGTCGCGGGTATATTCCTTCACCGGTTCGGCGACGTCGGCGAGAGTTTTGAGCGCGGCGAATTCTTCGGGAGTGGACGGTCCGGCGATGCGCTGGAGCATTTTGCGATAGTAAGTGCGATGAGTGAGGCCGAGCCATTCGAGGCGCGCCGATTCCACATCGAGACGCGCGTACATGCTGGCGGGATCGGTGACCGATTGCGGTGACCAGAGGCGTTCGGCGATGGCGGCGTTGCGCGGCCAGATGCGCGAGTCAATATTTTCGGGGCCGACGAATTCGGACCACATGGCAGACTCGCCGCCGAAGATGAGCTTTTTCTGGTCGTCGGTGAGCGAGGCGGCGGCTCCGCTCATGGGATCGACGGCGTAGTGGCGCGCTGCGGTCCAGCCGAGGTCGAGGTAGTAGCCGTTGGAAAGAATGCCGTGGTAGCCCTGCTTTGCGGCGGCGGCGAGCGACTCCGGGCCGCGCCAGGAATGAATCATGATGTCTTTGGGCACGCCTGGGACGAAGATTTCGTCCCAGCCGACGGCGCTTTTTCCATGTTTGGCGACAATTTTTTGTACACGTTGGCTAAATTGCGCCTGGAGTTCTTCGTTTGATTTGAGGGTGTGCGCTTTCTTGTATTCCTGGATTTTGGGATTGGCGTCCCATTCCTTGCCGTTCACTTCGTCGCCGCCGACGTGGAAATACTGATCAGGAAAGAGTTTGGCCATTTCGCCGATGAAGTCGTCGAGGAATTTGTAGGTTTTTTCTTCGGTGGGATTCATCGCTGGATCCAGCACGCCCCACTTGCGATCGAGCGCATAGGGACCGGGGCCACTGGCGATTTCGGGATAGCCGACAAGGAAGGAAGTGCTGTGGCCGGGCATGTCGAACTCGGGAAGGATGCGGATGCCGCGATCGCGGGCGTAGCTGATCAGGTCGCGGATTTCTTCCTGTGTGTAATAGGCTCCGTTGGAGCCGAGTTCGTGGAGCTTCGGGAATTTCTTGCTTTCGACGGGAAAGCCCTGATTATCGGACAAATGGAGATGGAGGACGTTCATCTTGACGCCTTCCATGCCGTCGAGATTGCGCTTGAGGACATCAGTGGGAATGAAGTGGCGGCCAACGTCGATGAGCGTACCGCGCCATGCAAAGCGGGGCTGGTCTTTGATGGTGACGGAGGGAGCGGCAAAGCCGTCGGGCGTGATGGAGACGAGCTGAAGGAAGGTCTGCAGACCGCGGAGGATGCCGAGAGGGTTGGCGGCGTTGAGCTTTGCGCCAGTGGAGGTGACTTCGAGCGTGTAGGATTCGTCTTCACCGAGTGCCTGGATTTCCTTACTGGCCTGGTCGGTGTGGACAACGAGGGTGGCTTTGGCGGCGTCGCGCGTCTGCTTGCCGTGGAGGAGTCCGGTCTGGCGATAAAGCTGCGTGAGGAAGCGTTCGCCGGCGCGGTCGAGGCGGGGTTCCGTGTGGCCGGTAAAGGCGACGGTGAAATTCGCCTCGATTCGGAGCGAGCCGCTGCCGGGGGTGAGACTGGCGGGCTGTGGCATCAGAGAGAGAGCGGTCGTTGATTGTGCGCCAGTGTGCGAGGCGAGCATAAGAAGAGTAAGAGACAGCAAGAAGGCCGCAAACCGCATGATGAAGAAAACCTCCGCAAGAGGAAGCGACGAGCAACGGTTGTGGTGCTATGTAGCAGTGGGATAGTGGCACAATCCGCCGTGAAATGAGAAGAGCAAATTGCGACGGGCCAAAACGGTTGGGTTAGTTCCGCGTCGCTGCGGTGTTTTGTGGTTAATGACGCGATGAGGCTGCGTTACACTAAGAACGACTTAAGCCGATGAAGACTTCCATCGCCATCTACCCAGGGTCGTTTGATCCAGTGACGAACGGCCATCTCGACCTGATCGAGCGCGGCGAAAAAATGTTCGATTTGCTGATTGTAGCGGTGCTGCAGAACGTGGAGAAGCAGCCGCTGTTTTCCGTGAAAGAACGCGTCGAGATGCTGCGCGAAGTGACGAAGCAGTGGGGCGACGTGGAAGTGGACGTGTTCGACGGATTGCTGGTGGATTATGCGCGAAAAAAGGGCGCGGGCGTGATTTTGCGCGGGATTCGCGCGGTGAGCGATTACGAGTACGAACTGCAGATGGCACTGATGAATCGCAAGCTGGAGCCGCGGCTGGAGACGGTGTTCATGTTGCCGGGAGTGACTTACAGCTATTTGAGTTCGAAGCTGGTACGGGAGATTGCGCAGCTGGGAGCGCCGCTGAAGGGTCTGGTGCCGGCGATCGTGGAAGAACGACTTAAGGCAAAGGTTTCGTAGTTTGCAAGAAAGCCGGCATGAAGTCCGGCGTTGCAAGCAAAGTTTCAAACCGGCGTGAGAGAGCGCCGTTACGACTAGGAGAAGAAGTGAAGCTTACGGATCGCATCAATCGCATACAAATCTCGCCGACGGCCGCCGTGATTACCGCCGCGGATCAGTTGAAGGCAAAGGGTGTGGACATCGCGGATTTTGGGCCGGGCGAACCGGACTTCCCTACTCCGGACCACATCAAGCAGGCGGCGATTGAGGCGATTCACGGGAACAAGACGAAGTACACGCCGACGGGCGGGATCATGCCGCTGCGCGAGGCGATCGGCGCTTGGCACAAGCGCGAGCTGAAGTCGAACTACGACGCGAAAGAGTGCGTGGTGACGGTCGGCGGCAAGCACGCGATTTTCAACGTGGCTAGCGTGCTGGTGCAGGCGGGCGATGAGGTAATTATTCCCGCGCCCTACTGGGTGAGCTTTCCGGACATCGTCAAGTACACGGGTGCCACGCCGGTATACGTGCAGACGAGCGTGGAAGATGGTTTTGCGGTGAAGGCCGCCGCGATTGAAAAGGCGATTACGCCGAAAACGCGGCTGCTGATTTTGAATTCGCCAAGCAACCCGAGCGGCGGCGTGACGCCTCCAGATGAGTACGAGAAGATTCTGGCTGTGTGCAAGAAACGCAACGTATGGCTGATGGGCGATGAGTGCTATTCGCACTTTACGTATGAGCCGAACAAACCGTTTTCGATTGCGAGCGCGAAGGATTCGAAAGACAACGTCATCATCATCGGCTCGGTTTCGAAGACGTTTGCCATGACGGGATGGCGGATCGGGTACACACTGGGGCCGGCGCCGCTGATCCAGGCGCTGATCAAATTGCAGAGCCAGTCCACGTCGAATCCGACGTCTGTCGCGCAGTATGCAGCTCTGGCGGCGATGACGGGGACCATGGATACGGTACCCGTGATGCTGGCGGAGTATGCGAAGCGGCGGAAGCGCATTGTGGAAGGATTGAACGCGATTCCGGGAGTGAAGTGCGCGCAGCCGGGCGGAGCATTTTATGCGTTTCCGGATGTTTCGGCGCACCTGAGCGGACCGCACGCGCTGGCGAAAGACACAACCGAGCTGGCGACGATGCTGCTAGACAAAGCGCGCGTGGCGCTGGTGGGCGGCGATGCGTTCGGCGCTCCGGGCTATCTGCGCATCTCGTATGCGACTTCTCTTGACCGGATTGAGGAGGGTCTGCGGCGCCTTGATCGATTCTTCTCCCGCGCTGAGGCCGCCGCCTGATTCGTGATTCCGGAACCGTTTCGAATCGAGCCCACGTTCAGTCCCCGGATTTGGGGAGCGCGTTCGCTCGCGCCGATTTTTCCTGACAAAACAAATTTGGCTGATCTGATTGGCGAAGCTTGGCTGACGGATGTGCGCTGCGAGGTGGCTGGCGGACCGTTCAAGGGCATGAGCCTCGGCGAGGCTTGGCGTTACATGCCGCCGGAGTGGCGGGGCGAACGGTGCGCGGCGACGCCGGATTTTCCGCTGCTGGTGAAGTTCATTTTTCCGACAGACAAGCTGTCCATCCAGGTTCATCCGAACGACGAGTACGCCAGTCAACATGAAGCTGCGGCGGGTGGACGCGGGAAAACGGAAATGTGGCATGTCGTTTCGGCTGAGCAAAACGCGCAGGTTCTTATCGGCTTGAGGCCCGGAACGACGAAGAAAGAATTCGCCGCGGCGATTGGGAAGCGCGGGCTCGAGGAATTATTTCAGCCGCACAACGTTGAGGCGCGGGAGACGTTTTTCATTCCGGCGGGAATTCCGCACACCATTGGGCCGGGAATGATTTTGTGTGAAGTGCAGCAATATTCGGACTTAACGTATCGCGTGTACGACTACGGGCGCGTTGATGGAGCCGGCAAACCGCGCGAGTTGCATATCGAAAAGGCGCTCGACGTGATCCAGTTTGGACATCCCGCGATCGACAGAATGCGGCCGCTGAGTTGGTCATCGCAGATGATGACGATTTCATTGCTTGTCGCCTGCCGTTACTTTTCGACGGAGCGATGGCGAATTGCGGAGCAATTCACCGCGCGACCGAAAACCGACGCGTTCAATTTGCTGGTTGTGCTGTCGGGGAGCGGAGAAATTCGCTACAGCATTAAGAAAGCACAGTACAAACAGGGAGAATGCTGGTTCATGCCGGCTTCCTTGAAACACTATGAGCTAGTGCCGGCCGGCGAGTCGGTATTTCTCCGTACATTCGTGCCCGACCTCGACGTGCTGAGGAGCAATCTGCGCAGCTTGGGAGTTGCTGATTCCCAAATTGCGGAAGTCGTGGTCGAATAATTGAATGGCGCGCGACTCGCTTTCTGTTCATGCGGTGATTCTTGCGGGCGGCCGTGGAACGCGATTCTGGCCGCGCAGTAGAACCAAAACTCCGAAACAACTTCTGAGTATAGCCGGCAAGGGAACGATGCTGGAGCAGACGGTGGCGCGTTTTCGGCCGCTGGTGCCGGCAGACCGCATCTGGACCGTCACGAACGCGGAGCAGGAAAACAGCTTGCGCAAGCAGCTTCCGGCAGCTTCACGCAAGCGCGTTTTGGTTGAGCCGGTTGGACGGAATACGGCTGCGGCGATTGCTCTCGCAGCGTTTCACATTCAGAAAGCGGCGAAAGGCGATGCGCTGATGGCGGTATTGCCGGCGGATCACTACATCAAAGATGTCGCCGCGTATCAGAAGATTGTGCGAACGGCCCTGGATGTAGCGAAGAAACCGGGGCGCATGGTGGTGTTGGGAATTCCGCCGACGCATCCGGAGACGGGATTCGGCTACATCGAGCGGATGGAGCCGACCATCGGCGCTGACGGGACGCTAGTGTATCCGGTTCGCCGGTTCGCGGAGAAGCCCGCGCTCGAAACGGCGAGGGAGTACGTTGCCTCGGGGAATTATCAGTGGAACGCCGGAATGTTCTTCTGGCGCGTGTCGACGTTCCTAGAAGCTTTGCAGAAGCATCTGCCTGAGACCTATATGCGATTGGAAAAACTGGCAGAATCCATAGCGGCGCGAAAATATGACACGCAGCTTCGCAAAGTTTATCCCAAGCTCGAGAATATTTCGGTAGATTACGCGATTCTCGAGCGGGTAACTGCCCAGGCCACAGAGCCGCAGGTGTTTGTCATTCCCGCGCAGGTTGGTTGGAGTGACATTGGTTCATGGGCCGCAGTCTATGAATTGCTGGCGAAATCCCCAAGTGAAAATATTTTCGTAGGCAAAGGCCATTCCATAGATGCAAACGGAAACTATTTTTCGGCGAACGGTAAGTTCGTAGCAGCGATCGGCGTGAAAGATTTGATTGTCGTCGAGACGCCGGATGCCTTGCTGGTCTGTCCACGCGACCGCGCCCAAGACGTCGGAAAACTAGTGAAATGGCTGGAGGAGCAGAAGCTGACTAGCCTGCTGTAACCGATCGCGACAGCATTTTCGCCGTCCAATGCGGCTGTTTTCCCTTCCCCGCCCTAACATATACTCACAAGGCTGACTGAAATGAACGCAATCAAGTTTGGTACCGATGGGTGGCGCGGCATCATTGCCGAAGACTTCACGTTTGCGAACGCACGCACGGTTGCCGAGGCAATTTCACGCTACGTGGTGCGCGGAGAAGACGCCCGCAAAGGGGTCATCGTGGGTTACGACCACCGCTACGCGTCGGATTCTGTCGCGCGTCGCGTTGCGGAAGTGGTTTCGTCGGCAGGCACACCAGTGTGGCTTGCAGACCGGCCATGCCCGACCCCCGCAGTTTCCTTCCTCGTGCGCAGTCGCGGAGCGGCAGGCGGAATGGTGGTTACGGCGAGCCATAATCCTTATCACTGGAACGGGATCAAATACAAAGCGAGTTATGGCAGTAGCGCACTGCCCTCCATCGTTGCCCAGATCGAGAACGAACTGCAGTTTGTGGAATCGACGGACATTCCGCCACTGCCGCCACGTCCCGAACTGATTCAAGCGCTTGATCCGCGTAAGCCTTATCTGGACGCACTCGAGAAGTTGGTGGACTGGGAGTGCATTCGCAAAGCGAAATTTCGTTTTGCGTTTGACGCGATGCATGGAGCGGCCGCAGGGCTGGTGACGGAATTGTTCCTGCGGAACGGCGTAGAGTGCCACGAAGTCCGCGGCGTTCGCGATCCAAGATTCGGCGGAGCGCATCCCGAGCCAATCGAGCCGCACATTGCGCCGTTGCAAAAAACGGTTGTGGAGGGAAAGTATGACGCGGGGTTTGCAGCGGACGGGGACGGTGATCGCATTGGTGCGGTGGATCGCAACGGAGAGTTCGTCAATCCCCATCAAATCTTCTCGCTGCTAGTGTGGCATTTGGCTGGCTCGCGAAATCTGCCCGGCGAAATTGCAAAGACTTTTTCAGTCACAAAGCTGATCGATAAGCTGGCAGCCAAGCTCAATCGCAAACTGCACGAAGTTCCGATCGGCTTCAAATACATCTGCGAACTGATGCTGGAGCAAAACATTCTGATCGGCGGTGAAGAAAGCGGCGGAATCGGAACGAGCCTGTATCTACCGGAGCGCGACTTCACAGTCTCGGCGTTGTTCCTGGCCGAATTGATGGCTTGGCATGGAAAATCGCTCGGCGAATTGCTGGGAGAGCTGCACAAAGAGTTCGGCGAACATCGCTATGGACGTATCGATCTAGACGTCACGCCCGTGCAAAAAGAGAAAGCTATGGCCTGGTTCTCCAACGGAATAGACAAGCTACTGGACTGGCCCGTGGCGCGGCGGGAAAACATGGACGGCGTGAAGCTTTATCTTGGCGCAGAAGGCTGGGTGATGGTGCGGGCTTCCGGCACGGAGAATCTGTTGCGCGTCTACGCCGAAACCTCCAGCACTGAAACGACCCGAAAAGTTCTCGGCGCCGTGACAGAGCACATTCAGAAATTTTAGTGTGGGCGCGGAGGGACCGATGAAAACCATCAACATCGCGGAGAAATTTTCTCAATTTCACGAGGCCTGGAGCCCGAAGATTCTTGGCGAAATTAACGAGAGCTATGTGAAGGCAGTTCGCTTCCAGGGAGAATTCGTCTGGCATCAGCACGATAACGAAGACGAAATGTTCCTGGTGATCAAGGGCCGGATGCGCATGAAGTTTCGCGATCACGAAGAAATTGTTAATCCCGGCGAGTTCATCATCGTACCCAGGGGAATTGAACATTTGCCTGTGGCCGAGGTGGAGACGCAGGTTCTGCTCTTCGAACCCAAAACCACCTTGAACACCGGGAACGTCACAAACGAAAGGACACTGCCGCAGCTGGAAAGAATCTGACCAGCCGCGCCCACCGTCATGAGCCACCGCTTTTACACACTGGACGTTTTCACAACGACGCGCTTTGAGGGCAACCCGCTTGCGGTCTTTACCGATGGAGATGGGCTTTCTGACAACGCGATGCAGGCTATCGCGCGAGAAATGAATCTCTCCGAAACGGTTTTTGTGCAAAAGCCAACAGACGATCGAGCACTCGCGCGTCTGCGAATTTTTACGACGCGCGAAGAGCTCAAACTTGCGGGTCATCCGGTGATTGGAACGTGGTTTCTGCTAGCCGAACTTGGAGTAGTGCCGGCGCAAGAGGGCGGCGTACACATCCTGCAGCAAACGGGAGCGGGCGTGCTGCCGGTCGAGATCCGGTTCAAGAACGGACGGCCGCAACGCGTCACGATGACCCAGAAAGAAGCGCAGTTTAAGGCGTTTGAGGTAAAGAAGGCGGCGCTAGCGCAGGCACTTGGCCTTTCGTTGAAGGATTTTGATCCGACGCTTGAGCCAATGTGCGTCTCGACGGGCCTGTTTAATCTCATGGTGCCACTGCGTAATCGGGCGGCGCTTGGGAAAATTGAAATGAAAATGTCGGAGCTGCGCCGTTTGCTCGGCAAGAATGCGACGATGGCGTATTGTTTCGCACTGGGGAAAGATAGCTCGGCTTTCTCTCGTGGAATGCTCCCCTGGGAGCAGTATGAGGATGCCGCGACCGGCTCGGCGGCCGGTTCGCTGGGAGCATATCTGGTGAAACACGGCGAGTTGAACACAGGACAAACGTTACGCATTCTGCAGGGCGCGGAGATGGGCCGACCGAGTCAGATCGAGGTCGAAGTAACTCAGGCTGGGAAGAAGCTAGTGCCTCGCGTGAGCGGCGCAGCGGTGCGCGTGTTTGAGGGAACGATCGAGTAACCCGCAGTCCTTGTCGAACTAGGATTTTTTTACCGCTTTGCCGACCGCGTGAAGGATTCCGTTCAAGTACCGGGTTGAATCTTCGCTGGAATATTTCTTTGCGAGCTCCAAGGCTTCGTTAAAAACGGTTTTTCGTTGCGCGGTGTTAGCGCGCAATTCGTAGATTGCCAGCCGCAGGATGGCGCGATCGATGGCGGCAATCCGGTCGGATTTCCACTCGCTGTGTTGCTCGATCAGCTCGTCGAGCTCTTTGATTTGCTTCGCCGCTCCTTCGAAAAGTTCATTTGCAAAACTCTCTGTCAGGTCAGCGGCAGAGGCTCCCTTCCAGAACTGTTCAACGAGTTTGCGCGGTTCTTTCTTGCTCATCTCCCATTGGAAGAGCATCTGCATCGCATATTCGCGGGACTTTGACCGGAGCCTCACGTTACTTGCGCCGCGCTTTCGGGGCCGCGGTCTTCAACGGAGCTGCGGATTTCAGTTTGCGGGACAGCTGCGCCATTTCGATGGCTGCTTGGCCTGCTTCGAAGCCCTTATTGCCGCCTTTGAGGCCGGCGCGGTCGATGGCTTGTTCGAGCGTGTCGCAAGTCAGTACACAGAAAATCACCGGGACGCCTGTATCCATTTGGGCGAGCTGCAAACCGCGCGACGTTTCTGAACAGACGTAGTCGTAGTGGGCCGTTTCGCCGCGAAGCACGCAGCCGATCGCGATCAGCGCGTCGTACTTGCCTGCGAGTGCGAGTTTTTTCGCGGTGAGCGGCAATTCGAATGCGCCCGGGACGTGAACAACGTCCACATCGCCGCTCTTCGCTCCGGAACGCTCGAGCACGTCTATTGCGGCGGCTAGCAGCCGCTCCGTGATGAAGCTATTGAAGCGGCTGACCGCGATCGCGAAGCGCAAACCATGCGCGGTCAGTTCACCGCTGATTTTTCCAGGCTGGAGTTTGTCGGCCAAAATCGCTCTGGCTCCGTTTCCTTATTTTCCTTGGAATGCCGCCGGACGCTTTTCCAAGAAGGCTTTCGTGCCTTCGCGCATGTCTTCGGTGGCGCAGGCTACGCCGAATAGAGTCGCTTCGAGGAAAAGTCCTTCTTCGAGAGGCATCTCGACGCCGCGTTCGATCGCTTCCATGGTGAACTTCACGGCGAGTGGTGCGTTGGCGATGATTTTCTTGGCCATGGCTTCGGCGGCAGGCAGCAGTTCGGCCGGTTCGTAAATGTGATTCACCAGGCCAACGCGAAGCGCTTCTTCGGCGCTGATCATTTCACCGGTGAGACACAGTTCGTGCGCCATGCCTTTTCCGCAGAGACGGGTCAGACGCTGCGAGCCGCCGTACCCGGGGAGAATGCCGAGTTTGACTTCGGGCTGGCCGAGACGAGCGGTTTTGCTGGCGATCCGAATCGAACAGCTGAGAGCCAATTCGCATCCACCGCCGAGCGCGAAGCCGTTGATGGCACAGATGGAAGGTTTGCCGATGGTCTCGAGAAGATGGAAGACACTTTGGCCGAAGAGAGAAAACTCTTTGCCACCGACTGGTGTTTGCTGCGCGAGCTCGCCGATGTCGGCGCCGGCTACGAATGCCTTTTCTCCCGCGCCCGTAAGAATAACCACGCGAACGCTGACATCGTCGCGCGCGTCGAAAAGCGCACTTTGCAATTCCCCAACAGTCTTGCGGTTCAGCGCGTTTAGAACCTTGGGACGATTAAAGGTGATCGTCGCGATTCCGTCTTTCTTGTCGTAAAGAATATTTTCGTAGCTCATGTCTGTCTCAAACTTCGTCAGAATTTTTGTGCTACCGGCTTTTGGGGATCAGAGTAGTCGTAGAAACCGCGGCCCGCTTTCCTACCGTTCCATCCGGCCAGAACCATACGCTTCAAGAGCGGCGGGGCGGCAAAGCGCTTTTCTTTGAATTCATCGAACATGATTTGCGAAATGTAGTAAGTCGTGTCGAGGCCGACGAAGTCCAGAAGAGTGAGCGGCCCCATGGGATGTCCGCAGCCCAGCCTCATGGAACTATCAATATCCTCGATGGAACCGACGCCTTCTTCGAGCGCGCGAATCGCATCAAGAAGGTACGGTACCAGCAAACGATTCACAATGAAGCCCGTGGAGTCGTTGGCGCGCACAGCGGCTTTGCCGAGCTTTGTGCCAAACGCCACAGCTTCTTCATAGACCGCGGGATCGGTGGCAATGGTCTTCACGACCTCAACGAGTTTCATCACTGGAACGGGATTAAAAAAGTGTAGGCCGACAAAACGCTGCGGACGCCTAGTGGCTGTGGCGATTTCTGTGATGGTCAGCGAAGAAGTGTTACTGGCGAAAATAGTTTTTTCGGGACAAAGGCGGTCGAGTGCGCCGAAAAGTTCGCGCTTGGCGGGAAGCTGCTCGATGATCGCTTCAACCACAAGATCGCAATCTTTCAGGTCTTCGATGACCGTCGTGCCTTTCAGCCGGTTGCGGATTTCGCCTTTCACAGCTTCGGTGATCGTGCCTTTTTCCACCTGCCGCGCCAGATTCTTCTCGATTCCCTTGATCCCTTTGTCGACGAGTTCGGGGCTGACTTCTCTAACCACGGTGGGAAAGCCGGCCGCCGCGCACACCTGAGCGATCCCCGAGCCCATCAACCCACACCCCACGATTCCCACTTTCTCGATGGCCATAGCTTTTCCTCGTTAGACTCGCGGGATTCCCGCAGTGACCCGCCCCAGGGCCGGAACAAGAGTGTACCAAATTCCCATAGAGGCTTGCCGAAGCCGGAACGATATGCGCGGATTATGCGCGAGCGATGTTTTCGACAATCATCGCAATGCCCTGCCCGCCGCCGATGCACGCGGTCGCCAGGCCATAACGTAGATTGTTTCTGCGAAGCTCATTCAGCAGCGTAATCACAAGACGGGTGCCGGAAGCGCCAAGCGGATGGCCGAGAGCGATGGCTCCGCCATTCACGTTGGTTTTGTCGCGATTCAGGCCCAGAGCTTTTTCCACTGCGAGATACTGAGCGGCAAATGCTTCGTTGACCTCAACGCGATCCATTTGTTCAACGCTGAGGCCTGCTGCTTTGAGAGCCTTCTGAGAACTGGGCACGGGACCGATGCCCATGATGCTGGGATCCACTCCCGTAGTCGCCCACGAAACGATGCGGCCGATCGGTTTTAGGCCTCGTTCCTTCGCCGTCTTTTCCTTGGTCACGACTACGGCAGCCGCGCCATCCACGATTCCGCTGGCATTGCCTGCTGTTACGATTCCATCTTTCTTGAACGAAGGCGGCAGCTTCTCCAGAATTTCCATCGTCGTATCGGGGCGGCGATGATCGTCCTCGCTCACCGTGATGGACTTTTTCCCTTGCTTCATTTCGACCGGAACGAGCTCTTCCTTGATGCGGCAGGCTTTGTACGCGGCATCGGCGGCCTGCTGACTACGCAGAGCGTAGGCGTCGGCATCTTTCCTGGTGATGCCGTATTGTTCTGCTAGTTTTTCCGCGGTGAGCGCCATAGGCAAGCCGCAATACGTGTCGGTCAAGCCAACCATCAAAGTGTCTTCTAACGCGCCGCCGCCGAGTTTGAGTCCATTGCGCAAGCCGCGAATCACGAATGGCGCCTGCGTCATGTTCTCCATGCCGCCGGCAAGGACAAGTTCACTTTCGCCGAGCAGAAGCCGCTGCGCCGCTTGCGCGATAGCTTCAATCCCGGAGCCGCAGAGACGATTCACGGTCACGGCGGGAGTTTCTTGCTTCAACCCGGCTTTCAACGCGACGTGCCGCGCGCCATAAAGGGCATCTGCGCTGGTCTGCATGACGTTGCCGAAAATCGCGTGGTCGAATTCCTCGGGTTTCGCTCCGGAGCGGCGAATGGCCTCTTTAGAGGCGGCTGCAGCCAAATCAATGGCCGACACTTCGGAAAACGCTCCAGTGTAGCGGACCATAGGCGTGCGGGCGCCGGCAACAATCACAACATCAGTGGGAAACATGGGAACCTCGCTTGGAGTTAGATGCAATTCGCTTGGAACTGTTGCAGCAGTCAGACTTTTGGAGCCTCGAGCGTGACCACGGTATCGCCGCCGCGCTTGCGTGCTTCTTCCACCGAAAACTCCGCACGGTTCATGAGATCCGTAACGATGTCTTCGCTTTCGTAGTCAGGCTTCGCGACAGCTTCCACAATTCCGGCGCTCAGCGTGATGGAAGTCGAATCCCATGGCGGCCTAATGCCCGAGGCTGCGCGGCGCAATTTGTCTGCCAAGTTCTGCGCACCGGCGAGCGTCGTGTCCGGCAAAATGAACGCCAGCGACCACGCCGTATATTTCACCGCCACGTCGTTTTGCCGCACGATCGGCTGCAGAGAACGCGCCAATTGCTCGAGGAAACGTTCCATAGGCGACTCGCCCTGCTGCCGCGCCAACTCGGCGCCTCGATCAATCTGCACAATGGTCAGGGCCAGCGGAGTGCCCTGCGTTCGCGCGCGGTCCGCCTCAGTAAGCAGGCAGCTCTGATACGAACTGCGGCTCAGCAAACCGCTGCGCTCATCCGAAACGCCCATGCGACGCACTAGCGAACGCAAACGCGTATGGCTGACGCTCATCAGCATCTGGTCGCCGATCGCCTGGAGGAAATACGTTTCGTTGGGCTTCCACTTTCGCAGCTCGGACTGCCCTACGATCAGCATTCCGGCGCTCTGTTGCGTTTCGCGGTCGGTGATACGAACGGCTAAGGTCGTGCGTAGACCCAAATCCCGCAGTGCGGGCCCACTAGCATCCTCCAGGACGAGGCCACCCATATCATCGGGGGAAGTCTTTTCCACTTGTGCCAACAGAAAAACGACCTGCGCGCCGGGAGCAGGTTTTAGGTTCGGGCCACAGAATTCCGCCGCCATGTCGGGTGGTCGGCCGGGCGCTCCGATCACGGCGAGTGCGCGGCTCACGTGTAGATATTCGCCGACTTCGCTAACCGCGGTATTCAGCATCGCGCGCGGTGTTTGCTGACGGAAAATCTTTTGATTGATCTCGGAAATTTTCGAGAGATCGCGAAGCGTGTCCGCATTGAATGCCCCAGTTTTGCCGCCAGGCGAGGGCACTTGTTCCTGCGGAGCTGTGGCCGACCGTACATCCACCTTTTTTGGTGAGGCGCCCTTCGGCCACCAGTTCGCCGTTTGATATAGGTTCTTCAGGCGCGCGTTGTTCTCTTCTTCGCCCGGAAACATCTCGGCGATTTTTTGCAGGCGGTCAAGGGCTTTGGCTTGCAACGAGTACTGCAAGAAAATTTCCGTCTGGACGATCAGGTCCTCGAGCGCCTGCATGCGCTGGCCCTCTTCCGTAACCGGCACAGCAGGCTCGCGGCCGCGGCCTGCGCCTGCTTGAGCCGTGGAATCCGCTGTGGAAACGCTGGTTCCCGACTTGGTCAGTCTGGCGGCTAGGCGCTTGAGATATGTATCGTCAGCCTTACCCTTGAGCTTCTCCAGCCGCTCCTGATTCCGGTAATCATATGCGTCAATGTCGACCAAGCGTTCCAGCGCGTCACATGCCTTTCGAACGTCGTTGCGCTCCAGATACGCATCGAACAACTTGATCATGATTTCGAAATACTTGGACTCGCGATTCAATTCGTTGTAAAGCGTGGCCCAGAATTCCAGAAGCTCAGCCGAGCCCACGTGCCGCCCGGCTACATCGTCGACTTGGGCAGCAAATTCGTTTTGCCGCTTCTCCGCAAACATCTTTTTCTTGAGGAACGCTAGGATCTCCACAGCCTTATTGCCGCTACCCGCCGCCGCGTAGAGGTCGGACAGTTGAAACAACCGTGCCAGGCCGGCGTTTTTCTCTTGCAGGAGCTTTTCAAGGATGCCGCGCGAGCGATCCAGTTGGCCCGACCGCATGAGCGCGTCGGCGAACGTTTCGAGGAACAAGGGATCGGTTTCGCTTGCGGAAAAGGGTTCAAGCAGTTTCGCCGCGTCCGCCGCGTCTCCTTTGCGCAAGCGAGCCGCCGCGTATAACAGCGCTACGCTTCGTTCTTGGGGCGCCAACGCGTGGGCACGCGCCAAGAGTTTCAACGAATCGTCCGCAGCGCCAGCTGCAGAGGCCAATTGTCCTGCACGCAAAAGCGCACGGGCAGCGAGCAAATTTCGTCCGCTCTTTTCCGCAACGTCCGCCAGCTTGATCTGGCGCGAAAGGTTGTCCGGCTCGAGCTGTGCTATTCGCTCCCAGCAAAAAAGGGCATCTTCCTGTCGCCCGGCCGCCGTAAAAAGTTCCGCGGCCTTGCCGTATTGTTCGCTGGCCTCTTCGGTCCGGTTCTGCCGCTGCTGCAAGAATGCGTAGCGAGCGATTCGCTCAGGCGGTTGCTGCCCCGAATGCTTCAAGAATCGGTTGTAAATTGCCAGAGCCTTCGTTTCGTCCTTGGGGTCAACCAACAGGTCAAAAAACATACCGTAGTAAACGGCTGCGCGGTCCGGCTGCTCGCGGCGAGCATACAAGTCACCAAGCGCCTGCGTCGCCTCCAGATGCGACGGCGCTTCCTCTAAAACCGACAGGTACGCCTCAATGGCGTCCTCGACGCGGTTCTTCTCTAGAAACTTCTTGGCGCGGTCTAAATGCTTGCTGACGTCTGCCATTCCTGCGGTTTGCCTTTGCGGAGCCTGGGGTGCAGCCGTAACGCGGGCGGGGCGCTGGCTTCGCTTTCTAAACTATATACCGCGAAAAAATTGCGAGCAAAAACTCCGGCGCGAAAGATGCGGAATCGTACACGGCACTTGAGCTGTTTTAGGCCGCGCCAAGACAGCGAAGGGCATCCAGTTTTCTCAGCGCAGCGCCCGCGCGGAGCGCCTTTTCCGCCAGTTCCGCACCTTCTCGAAAATTGTCCGTTACACCGGCGGCCACCAGAGCCGCCGACGCATTGATCGCCACGATATCGCGGCGTGCTACGCCACACTCATCTTCCGCAGCTCCCGCCAGCAGGTTCTGGATCAGCACCACATTCTCGGCCAGGCCGCCGCCGCGAATCGCGGTCAACGGTGCTGGCTTCTTGCCGAAGTCTTCGGGCAGTACGGAGAATTTTCGAACCGCACCCAAGCGGACTTCCGACACTACCGTCGGCCCCGCTAACGAAATCTCGTCCAGCTTTCCTGCTCCATGCACCACGAAAGCGTGCTCCGCCCCAAGTTCTGCCAACGCTCCGGCCACAACATCGACTGAGTCCTCTGAGAACACGCCAAGCACCTGCGCCTGCGCCTGCGCAGGATTCGTCAGCGGCCCCAGCAGATTAAACACTGTTCGAACGCCAATTTGCTTCCGCGCAGGCGTCGCATGCCGCATAGCCGTGTGGGCGGTCTGGGCAAACAAGAATCCAATCCCGATCTCGCGAATCCCGCGCCCAATTTGTTCGAACGGCAGGTCGATTTGCACGCCCAGCGCCTCCAACACGTCCGCGCTACCGCATTTTGAACTCGCTGCGCGATTCCCGTGCTTCGCAACCCGCGCTCCCGCTGCCGCTGCGACAACCGCCGCCGCCGTCGAAATATTGAAAGTGCCCGAATCGTCGCCGCCGGTTCCGCACGTATCCACCATGCGCTCTGGTAGCGTCTCTCCTTCTGCGAACACCTTTGCCGCGTGTTTTCGCATCGTCCGCGCAAACCCCGCCAACTCGGTGGCGCGATACGGCCGCGCGTTCAGCGCCAAGAGGAGTTGCACGATCACTGGCGTTTCCAAGCGACCGCCGAGCAACTCTTCCATCAACTCCTCGGCCTGCGTCGCAGTCAACTCCTGCCCACCAATCGCGTACTCCACCAGTGGATGGCTCACGCGGGTGCTCCGCAAATTGTCAAAACTCCGCTCATTCGGCGCGTTCCTTGCCCAATCTGTCGTGTTCCGAGTACACTTCTATGTTTTGCGAACTGCAAAATTCTAACACTGGCCGGTTGTCCGACGGCCGAACACTAAAGCTAACGGATCACTGATGAAGATTCACGAGTATCAAGCCAAAGCAATTCTGGCGCGCTATGGCGTTACTACTCCTCGCGGCGAAGTCGCCTTCACCAAAGAAGAGGCGCGCGAAGGCGCAAATCGCCTGAAGTCGCCTATTGTCGTGGTCAAAGCACAGATTCACGCTGGCGGCCGGGGCAAAGGTGGCGGCGTCAAGATTGCGCACTCGCCCGACGAAGCGGCGGAAATCGCATCTCGTATGCTCGGTATGAATCTAGTCACCATTCAGACCGGTCCGGGCGGCCGCATTGTAAAACGGCTACTGATCGAAGAGGGCCTGGACATCAAGCGCGAACTTTATTTGAGCCTGCTGGTTGACCGCGAGGCCGCGCGCGTCATTTTCATGGCCAGCGCCGCGGGTGGAGTGGAAATCGAAGAGGTCGCCAAGAAGGATCCCTCCGCCATTTTGAAGGAAACCATTCATCCGTCAGTCGGCCTACAGCCCTATCAAGCGCGCAAGCTCGCCTTTGGCCTTGGCCTTTCCGGCGAAGCCGCTAACCACGCCGCTCCATTCTTCCAGGCACTGTATCGCGCGTTTGTGGATACCGACGCCTCGATGCTGGAAATCAATCCCTGCGTGCTCACGGGCGATGGCCGCTTGGTCGCGCTCGACGCCAAAATGACTTTCGACGACAACGGCCTGTTTCGTCACACCGATCTCCGCGGCTTGCGCGACCTTGACGAAGAAGATCCCCTCGAAGTCGAAGCCTCCAAATACGGCCTCAACTACATCAAGCTCGACGGCAACGTTGCGTGCATGGTCAACGGCGCCGGCTTGGCGATGGCCACCATGGACATCATCAAGTACGCCGGCGGCTCGCCCGCAAACTTCCTTGACGTCGGCGGCGGTGCTTCCGCCGAACAGGTCAAGAATGCTTTCCGGATCCTGCTAAGCGATCCAGCCGTAAAAGCGGTCTTCATCAACATTTTCGGCGGCATTCTCCGCTGCGACGTTCTCGCAACCGGCGTCGTCGCCGCTGCCAAGGACCTGCAAGTGAAAATTCCCGTCGTCGTTCGCATGGAAGGCACGAACGTTGAGCAGGGCCAGCAAATCCTTCGCGATTCGGGCCTGAATTTCACCATCGCGAACGGTATGAAAGACGGCGCGCAAAAGGTCGTGTCGCTCGCCGGAGGTGCGCGATGAGCGTCCTTGTCAACGAAAAAACGAAACTCATCGTTCAGGGCTTTACCGGACGCGAAGGTACGTTCCACGCCCAGCAGATGATCGAGTACGGCACGAACGTCGTCGGCGGAGTGACTCCCGGTAAAGGTGGCACGAAGCATTTGGAACGGCCTGTCTTTAACACAGTCGCGGAAGCCGTGAAAGGCACGGGCGCGAACGCTTCCGTGATTTTCGTTCCGCCGCCTTATGCGGCAGACGCCATTCTCGAAGCAGCAGATGCTGAAGTGCCGCTGGTCATCTGCATCACCGAGGGCATTCCCGTTATCGACATGGTGCGCGTTGCATCCGTAGTGAATAAAGCCAAGACGCGCCTGATTGGCCCGAACTGCCCGGGCATCATTTCACCTGGCAAATGCAAAATCGGCATCATGCCGGGCCGCATTCACAAGCAGGGAAATGTCGGCGTGGTCAGCCGCAGCGGGACGCTTACCTACGAAGCCGTCGACCAGCTCACTCGCCTCGGCATCGGCCAATCCACCTGCATCGGCATCGGCGGCGATCCCATCATCGGCACTTCGTTCCTCGACTCCATCAAGCTCTTCAACGACGATCCCGACACTCACGCCGTAATTCTGATCGGAGAAATCGGCGGCAACGCGGAAGAAACTGCCGCCGAATGGATCAAGGTCAACATGAAGAAGCCGGTTGTTGGCTTCATCGCGGGACAAACCGCGCCTCCAGGCCGCCGCATGGGTCACGCGGGCGCCATCATCTCCGGCGGCCAAGGCACGGCAAAAGACAAATACGCCGCCATGAACGCCGCTGGCATCAAGACCGTCGAAACTCCGGCCGACCTGGGCACCACCATGGCCGCGGCATTGAAGTGATTTTGTAGTGGCCGGTCTTCAGACCGGTTCTTTGTAGCTCCGGCGTCGCGCCGGCAGTTTCAGCGACACACTCTACTCGGAGGCCTTTCTCGTGGCATTGGAACGTACTTTCGCAATTATCAAACCGGACGCCGTTTCTCGCGGCCTGCAAGGCGAAATTCTCTCTCGTATCAACAAAGCGGGCTTTACGATCGTCGCTATCAAGTCGATGCGGCTTACCAAAGAAGAAGCCGGCGGCTTCTATGCCGTCCATCGCGAGCGCCCGTTCTTCGGCGAACTCACTGACTTCATGTCGTCGGGAAAAATCTTCGCCATGGTCCTCGAAGCCGAGGGCGCCATCCCCAAGTGGCGCGATACCATGGGCGCCACCGATCCCAAGAAAGCCGCTCCCGGCACCATCCGGCACGATCTCGGCACAAGCATCGGCAACAATGTCACCCACGGCTCCGACGCCCCCGAAACCGCCGCTTTCGAAATCGGCTACTTCTTCTGCGGCCTCGAATTGATCTGAGAATTTTTGGAGTGCGGCAGCCTTGCTGCCGCTTTGCCATAGCGGTGGGCAAACTCGGGCCGATGGCTCGTACCAGACCGGCGTTTCCCGTGACTCGTTCCACGGGCCCGCGCTATACTCCCACCCATCATGAAAGGCTCACCAAAAGTCATTGCCGAACTCAACAAAGCTCTCCGCGAAGAGCTGACCGCTATCAATCAATACTTTCTCCACGCCGAAATGTGCGAAAACTGGGGCTACGACCGTCTTTCTGAATACATCAAGAAGCAATCTATCGGCGAAATGAAGCACGCCGAAGCGTTGATGGAGCGCATCCTGTTCCTCGACGGCACGCCCAGCATGCAGCCGTTGGAGCTAGCCATCGGTAAGAATGTTCAGGAAATGCTCCAAAGCGATCTCGATCTGGAGCTTTCCGCCGTCAAAGCCTACAACGCCGCCATTCAGATCGCCGTCGCGGAAAGAGACAACGGCTCGCGCGATCTGCTCGTCGTGTTGCTCAAAGACGAAGAAGACCACGTCGACTGGCTGGAAGCCCAGATGCACCAGATCAAGGAACTTGGCTACGAGCGCTACCTCACGATGCAAATGGGCGAATTCGAAGAGGAGAAGTAGGCTGCGATCGAACGCCGCGTATTCGCTGGCCCCTCCGCTAACGATTCCCCGACCATATTCGTCCCACCGGGTGTAGCCTTTAAGCATCCCCCACCCGGAGGTCAGTATGCTCCGTCGCGACTTTCTCCATCGCTCCTCTCGCTTCGCCGCCGGTGCCTTTGTCGCATCCTACTCTCTAGGCTGCGGCCGCTCCGTCGCCATCCCGTCGCTAACGCAGAAATTCTCCGCATCCGACACTGTCACACTCGGTAACACCGGCATCACCACCTCGCGCCTAGCGATGGGCACCGGTACCGTCGGCTCCGGTAAGCACTCCCACCAAACCGCTCTTGGCATTGACGGCCTATCCCGTCTCCTGCTCAACGGGTTCCACGAAAACGGCCTCCGCTTCTTCGACGCCGCTGATTCGTACGGTAGCCACCCTCATGTGGCCGAAGCCCTCAAGCACCTTGATCGAAGCAAAGTCACCATCCTCACCAAGTCCTGGGCACGCGATCCAGACGAAATGCGCTCCGATCTCGACCGCTTCCGCCGTGAACTCGGCACCGAGCAGCTCGACATCGTACTTATGCACTGCCTGACGGAAGGCGACTGGACCACGCGCTATCGCCCTGTGATGGACGTCCTCGAAGAAGCCAGGCAAAAGAAAGTCATCCGCGCGCACGGCTGCTCGTGCCACTCGATTGAAGCCCTACGCGCCGCTGCGAAATCCCCCTGGGTCGAAGTAGATCTTGCTCGAGTGAACCCCGTCGGGGCTCACATGGACGATGACCCAGACACCGTGGTCAGCGTCCTTCGCGAAATGAAAGCCTCCGGCAAAGCCGTCCTCGGCATGAAAATCCTCGGCCAAGGCGCGATGCGCAATCGTCAGGACGAAGCGCTACGCTATGCCCTAGGCCTCAACATCCTCGACGCCTTCACCATTGGCGCCGAATCCATCGCCGAACAAAACGACTTAGCCAGCCGCATCGCTGCCGCTGCGTAAAAACAATCAAATCCAGCTAGAATTTGGTCGTGGAACCGATGCAACATCTCGGTCGCACCTTGTTGATCATTGGCGCCGTTTTAATTATGGTCGGCGCGTTCTTGTATTTCGGAGGAAAGCTCCCCTTCCGGCTCGGCCGCCTGCCGGGAGACATCGTTCATCGCGGCCAAAATAGCACCTTCTATTTCCCACTCGTATCGTGCATCGTCATCAGCGTGTTCATCAGCCTAGTCCTCTGGATCATCAATCAGTTTCGCCGCTGACCGGCTCCTTCAAGCAGCGGTTCTATCCCGCCGGCCGTTCGGCTGACGCTTTGCCTTATTTGTGGCAAACTAATTGTTCCAAGATTGCGATTTCGCGCAGTCCATCTGTGCTCCCGTCGCTAAATTTTAGGAAAAACTGAGGTAGGCGGCTCACTTGTTCGCCGCTGCCCCCACAACAGGTACATGGACCCACAGTTCGAGCGAAATTTTTGCATCATCGCGCACATTGACCACGGCAAGTCCACGCTGGCCGATCGCCTGCTCGAAATGACCGGCGCGCTTTCGCAACGCGAAATGCACGAACAAGTACTCGACTCCATGGACCTGGAGCGCGAACGCGGCATCACCATCAAGGCAAAAAGTATCCGCCTCCATTACAAGGCCAAGGACGGCAACACCTATCGCTTGAATCTCATCGACACGCCCGGCCACGTCGACTTTTCCTATGAAGTTTCCCGTGCCCTCTCCGCTTGCGAAGGCGCGTTGCTCGTCGTCGACGCTTCGCAAGGCGTCGAGGCGCAAACCGTCGCGAATACGTTTCTCGCCGCTGGCAACAACCTCACCATCGTTCCGGTCATCAACAAAGTTGACCTGCCCGCTGCACAGCCCGACTACGTCAAAGAACAGATCGAAAACGTGCTCGCCATTCCGGCGAACGATGCTCTACTCATCAGCGCCAAGAGCGGCCTCGGCGTGGATGAAGTGCTCGAAGCCATCATTGCGCGTATTCCCCCGCCGAAAGGCAGCGCGCAAGAGCCCCTGCAAGCTCTGATCTTCGATTCCTGGTTCGATCCTTATCGCGGCGCCGTTGTGTTAGTTCGTCTGAAGGCCGGTCGCCTGACGAATCGCATGAAGATCCGTCTGTGCGCCAGTAACGACATCTACGAAGTCGAGCAGCTTGGCGCGCTGACTCCCAAGCCCGTCGCGCTCGAAGAACTTGAAGCAGGCGACGTCGGTTTCGTTGTTGCCAACATCAAGCGCGTCGCCGACGCCCGCATGGGCGACACCATCATCGAGGCTGGCAGTCACGCGCCGCCGCTTCCCGGCTTTGAAGCCACCAAGCCCATGGTCTTCGCCGGACTCTTTCCCGTGCTGGCTGACGAATACGAACCGCTACGCGATGCCCTAGGCAAACTCCAACTCAACGACGCCGCATTTTTCTACGAACCGGAAAATTCTGTGGCGCTCGGCTTCGGTTTCCGCTGCGGATTCCTCGGCCTGCTGCACATGGAAATCGTGCAGGAACGACTTGAGCGTGAATTCGGCCTCAATCTCATTACGACGGCGCCCAGCGTGCGTTACCGCATCACGCGCGTTGGCGGCACCGCCATCGAAGTGGACAGCCCCGCGAAATTTCCCAATCCTAGCGACATCGAAAAGATCGAAGAGCCGGTCATCAAGGCCATGATCATCACCAGTGACGATTCTGTCGGTGGTATCCTACAACTCTGTCAGGACAAGCGCGGCATCCAGAAGAATTTCGAGTATCTTTCTCCCACCCGCGTCATGCTCACCTACGAACTGCCGCTCAACGAAATCGTTCTCGATTTTTACGACCGCCTCAAGTCCGTTTCCCGCGGCTACGCCTCGCTCGACTACCACCTGGAGGGCTACAAGGAATCCGATCTCGTGAAACTCGACGTCCTTGTCGGCGGCGAACCTGTTGATGCGCTGGCGATGATCACACACCGCGACACCGCTTACGAACGCGGCCGCGAACTCGTCTCCCGCCTCCGCAAACTGATTCCGCGCCAAATGTTTGAAGTTCCGATCCAAGCCGCTATCGGCAGCCGCGTCATCGCCCGCGAAACCGTAGCCGCGATGCGCAAAAACGTTCTCGCCAAGTGCTACGGAGGAGACATCAGCCGCAAACGCAAACTCCTCGAAAAGCAAAAAGAAGGCAAACGCCGCATGAAACGCGTCGGCCAGGTGGACATCCCGCAGGAAGCCTTCCTCGCTGTTTTGAAGGTGTCTTCAACAGAAGAAGAGGACTAGCGCAACTAGGCTTGTAGGGGCTGTGTTTTCTAGTCCTTGCTTCGGATTTCGCTAGACAGCCGTCCCTGATAGAGCCGAATCGAAACGGAATCGCCGATAGACACTTGTTCCGAAGAACGCAGAACGTTCCCGTCAGCATCGGTCGCGATCGCGTAGCCGCGCTCCAGAACTTTCAATGGGCCGCGCTCTTGTAATTGCAAACGCAAGTGCTCGATGCGTTCGCGCTTCGCGCGCAGGAAGCGCTCTGCTCTTACACCAAGTTCTGCACCGCGTCTTTCTACACGCAAACGCACCGCCGCGATGCGCGAGCGAAAATCAAAACGCGCAATTCGCAGATGCGCCAGAGTAAAGCGACGCCGCGATTGCTCCAGCCGTCCGCGCAAACCTTGTGCCAGCCGCGCTGTCATTTCATCCGAGCGCTGCCGCCGCTGGCGCAGCAAATCCAGTGGCCGCCGAAATCCACGCCGCGCTCCGATCTCATGTACGCGCCGGCTAAGCACCAGAATTCTGTAGCGCAATTGCTCCGCCAGCGCATCGCGAAGGCTTACAATATGCTTGTCGAACTCGCGCCGCGTTTGAACCACAATTTCCGCGGCAGCCGATGGGGTTGACGCGCGCACGTCGGCCACAAAATCGGCGATCGTGAAATCCGTCTCGTGACCTACACCGGAAATCACCGGGATCTGCGAGTCAAAAATCGCGCGCGCCACTACTTCTTCGTTGAATGCCCACAAATCTTCCAGCGAACCGCCGCCCCGCGCCACGATGAGCACATCCACGTTCTGCCGCTGGTTGAACAATCGCACTGCTCGCGCAATTTCTGCCGCTGCGCCTTCGCCCTGCACACGCACCGGCACCAGCAGCACATGCACGTTGGGAAAGCGCCTTCGCAAAATCCGAATCACATCGCGCACCGCAGCGCCCTTCGGAGAGGTGATCAGTCCAATCCTGCTCGGCAGCCGAGGCAGCGCCTTCTTGTGGGCGGTATCGAACAGTCCTTCCGACTCCAGCTTACGTTTCAATTGTTCGAACGCAAGTTGCAGCGCGCCGCGTCCCGCCGGATCCATCGTCTCAACGTAAATCTGATATTCGCCGCGCTGCTCATACACTCCAAGCGAGCCGCGAACCGTCACCTTCAAGCCATCTTCGGGGCGAAACCGCACACCACGCATCTGCTGCCGGAACCAGACGCATTTCACCTGCGCCTTTTCATCCTTCAGGGTGAAATAAATGTGCCCCGACTGCGCTTCGCGGCAATTCGAAATCTCCCCTTCCACCAGCACATCAATGAAGTTCTTCGCCAACAGGTCGCGGACGCGCGCGGTCAGCTCGCTCACGGTCAGCGAACGCCGTTCCGGCTGCAGATTAAACGTCAGTTGACTCATCGTTCTCCCGGAAATCTTTTTGCCGAATCGTTACAGTAGCACAGCCGCTGCCTGCGCGTTCTCTGCTACTCTGTCGCTTCACCAAACGGAGCATTAAAACATGTCGCGGTTTCGAATTCTGCCTGCGCTCGCGGTTTTTGCACTGACGAATATCACTGCAATCGCCCAATCTTCCATTCGCAGAAACGTAGAGGCGAACAAGTCGCGTCCGTCGGCAAGTCACGTTGTCCACGAAGTTCGTTCCTATCGTGAAGCCAATGAGGACCGGATCATGCGCGAGCTGCGCGAATTCCTCGCGATTCCCAACGTTGCCAGCGACACCGCCAACATTCAGAAAAACGCCGACCAGCTGAAAGAACTGTTAGAAGCTCGCGGCATCGAAACGCATTTACTTTCTATCCCCAATCGCGGCCCGGTCGTTTTCGGCAAGCTCGATGCGTTGGGCGCAACACGTACCGTCATCTTTTATGCTCACTACGACGGCCAGCCTGTCGTCGCATCCGAGTGGACCGACAAGGCCCCGTTCGAACCGACCCTGCGCGACAAAGCCATCGAAGCTGGCGGCGCCAAAATCCCTTTTCCAGACTCCGTCCGTAACCCCAATTCCTACCAGGATGACTGGCGCATCTACGCCCGGTCGGCCTCCGACGACAAGTCCCCGATCATCGCCATACTCGCCGCTCTCGATGCACTTCGGGAGAAGAACATACCACTCGCGGTCAACTTGAAGTTCGTTCTGGAAGGCGAAGAGGAAGCTGGCTCGGACCATCTGCAGCAAACTCTGCAACTACACAAGAATCTGCTCAAGGGCGACCTGCTCATCACAGGCGACGGTCCAGTTCATCAGTCCGGCCGGCCGCTCGTATTCTTTGGCAACCGCGGCGACATCGGACTCGACATCACCGTCTACGGACCAGTGCGGTCGCTGCACAGCGGGCATTACGGCAACTGGGCCCCCAATCCCGCGATGCAGCTGGCCCAACTGCTCGCCGCGATGAAAGATGAAAACGGCCGCGTCCTCATCCCCGGCTATTACGACGACGTTGCGCCTCTCACCCCGCTGGAAAAGTCGGCCCTCAACGCCATGCCCTTCAACGATGCCGAACTGCAACGCGAGCTCGGAATTGCCAAACCGGACGGCAACGGCAAGAAGTTAGTCGAACTCCTGCAGGAACCTTCCCTCAACATTCGCGGCATTCGCAGTGGTAACGTCGGAGACTTGGCGACGAACATTGTTCCTGAAAAAGCGGAAGCGTCGCTCGACGCACGCCTGGTGAAAGGCGAAGACCCTCACAAAAAGTTCGAGCAAATCGTAGCCTTCATTCGCAAGCAGGGATTTCTTGTAGTGGATCACGAACCAACGATTGAAGAGCGGCGCACTCATCAGCGCGTGGCCAAAGTAATTGACCAGGGCGGTTACCCCGCCTCTCGTACTCCCATGGATCTGCCCGTTTCCAAAGCGCTCGTCCGCCTCATGCAAGAGGCCACCAGCAACCAAACCGTGCTCGCACCCACTCTCGGCGGCAGCGTACCCATGTACATCTTCGAAGACCTCGGTCTGCCATGGATCGGCGTTCCCATCGTCAACTACGACAATCACCAGCACAGCCCGGATGAAAACTTGCGGCTTGGCAATCTTTGGGATGGAATTGAGACTTACGCTGTTCTTCTCGCCGACCTTGACTGGTAGCGCGCCCCAATCGTCATTCGAGCGAAGCGAGGAATCTGCTTTTTCCGGATTTTGCGTCTACCATGCGTTCACAAATCCAAGAAATTCTGCAGCAGCTGTTTCCCCGATTCGGTTAGCACCGACTCCGGATGGAACTGTACGCCCTCCATTTTGTACTTCTTGTGGCGCATCCCCATGATGGTTCCGTCAGCCGTCTCGGCGGTGATCGTGAATTCTTTAGGCAGCGATTTCTTCTCGACGATCAATGAGTGATAGCGCGTGGCGATAAATTTTGCTGGCAATCCACGAAAAACGCCTTTGCCGTCGTGCTCGATCTGGCTGGTCTTTCCATGAAACAGTTTCGGCGCTCGCACAATCTTTCCGCCGTACGCCGCCCCCATGGCCTGATGCCCCAGGCACACACCCAAAATCGGAAACTTCCCTGCTAGCCGCTGAATCAGCTCCACCGAAATGCCTGCTTCCTGCGGCGTACAGGGTCCCGGCGAAATTACAATCCGCTCCGGCTTGCGGCGTGCAAGTTCTTCCACCGAAATCTTGTCGTTGCGGTGCACTTCCACCTCGCAACCCAGCTCGCCCAGATACTGCGCCAGGTTGTAAGTAAACGAATCGTAGTTGTCGAGCAGCAGAATCATGAAGTCACTTTTTATTGTGCGCGGCTTCCAACGCCCGTTGCAACGCCTTGGACTTGTTAACGGATTCGTTGTACTCGCCTTCGGGCGTCGAATCCGCGACGATGCCGCCCCCGGCCTGAATATGCGCTACTCCGTTCTTGATGACCATTGTGCGCAGAGCGATGCAGGAATCGAGGTTGCCGGCAAAGTCCAAGTACAAAATGCCGCCGGCGTAGATACCGCGTCGCGTTTTCTCGAGTTCTTCGATAATTTCCATCGCTCGGACTTTCGGTGCGCCTGAAACTGTACCCGCAGGGAAACACGCCATCAATGCATCGAAGCAATCGACGTCTGGCCGCAGCTGACCGCGCAGACTCGAAACGAGGTGCATTACGTGCGAATACCGCTCGACCGTCATCAGCTTTTCCACGCGAACGGTTCCGTACTCGCAAACTCGCCCCAGATCATTGCGCCCTAGGTCCACCAGCATGATGTGCTCGGCGCGTTCTTTCTCGTCGGCCAGCATCTCTTCTTCCAGCCGCACATCTTCCGCTTCGTCTTTCCCCCGCCACCGCGTTCCCGCGATCGGCCGGTAGAAAACGTCACGCCCCTGCACCTTTACCAGCATTTCCGGCGAGCTACCCACAACGGCCACATCATTCAGTTGCAGAAAGAATAGATACGGCGAGGGGTTCAACGCGCGGAGCTCGCGATAAATCTGGAACGGCTCGGCTTGCGTTTTGGCCGAAAATCGCTGGCTGACGACTACCTGAAAAATGTCGCCCGCGCGGATATACTGCTTTGCTTTCTTGATCGCTGCGAGATACGCCGGCTTCTTGAAATTCGATTCGATCTTCGGCGCCGGCAAAGTATTGCCGGACTTGCGGGAAGGCTGCTCCGCTTTTACCGGCTGCTCCAACTGCTTGCGAGCGTGCTCAATCTCTTTCACCGCCGCGTCGTATTTCTCCTGCAGCGTCCCCTTCCCTTCGGTAAAAACATTGCGCACGATCCACAAGCGATGCTGCACGTGATCGAACGCGATCAGCCCGCGATAAAACATCAGCACCGCATCGAACAGCCCTATTTCATCCTTCAGTTTCTTCGGCAGTTTTTCGATCAGCCGAACCATGTCGTAGCTGAAATAGCCGATGGCACCCGCTATCAGCGGCGGCAATCCGGGCAAGCGGACTGGCCGATACCGTTCCATGTGCGCTCGCAAAAACGAAATGGGATCCTTCTCCTCCCAGATCAGTCGGTCGCGCGTTTCCAACACGCAAGCGCCGTTTGCGTAACGAAACACCTCTTCAGGGTGCGCGCCCGCAAACGTGTAGCGTGCGATTTTTTCGCCTCCTTCCACCGATTCCAGCAGAAACGAATAGCGCGCGCCCTGTGCGATGCGCAGATAAGCGCTTACCGGCGTCAGCAGATCCGCGGAAAAAACGTCATAGACGGGAATCAGGTTTCCCTGTTTGGCGAGGCGGCTAAATTCCGCAAAGTTCGGCTGAATCATGGCGCGGTGATCATCACTCTAAAGTTCTTTTCTGGGAGAAACCACGATTGCCGGGTCTCAAACACAAATTGGGCCGGGTTTCCGTCCGTCAATTATCCACGAAACGAGGCGGGTCTGCTTGAAGGCCAGCTCACGACGGGCGCTTCGCGCGATTCGCTTGCGACTCATCGGCATGCAGTTTCTGCAACACCGCTCGACGCATCGCCGCTTCCGGCGCTTGCCGGCCCATGAACAGTTCCCATTGCGCAAAGCCCTGTGCCAGGAACATTTCGACGCCGGAAATCGCGCGAATTCGCCTGTGGGTCGCGATTCGAAGCAGCTCCGTCTGCATCGGCCGGTAGATCAGATCCATCACGACTTGTGCATTCAATTCCTTAGGGTAAATCGGCGAAACGCCCTCGTTCGGATGCATTCCCACCGGAGTCGCGTTTACAATCAGTTCGAACGAAGCTGACGCAATGTGGCGCCGTTTGATCACCTGCGCTCCGCAAGCGCGCGCCAGTTCCCGCGCAGCAGATTCCCGCCTCGCGCAGATCAGCACTTCCGATCCAGCATTCGCCAACGCAAACGCCGCGGCCCGTGCCGAGCCGCCTGCGCCAAAAATCAGCACGCGCGCGCCGCGCAGGTGCAGCTTCCCTTCCAGCGAACGCGCTACACCGATGTAGTCGGTATTCGAACCGCGAAGCTTGCCATTTTTTGCAACGACGACCGTGTTGATCGCGCCGATCTTATCCGCCATCGGCTCGCAATCGTCCAGGTACTTCATCATCGTCTGCTTGTGCGGAATCGTCACACTGATGCCGCGAAGCCCGAATTCCGGAATTGCTTTCACGAATTCGCCCAGGTTCTCCACAAGAAACGGCAAAAACATGGCGTCGCGCTTTGCCGCAATGTATCCGGTGTTGTGCAGCAGCGGAGAAAGCGAATGCGCAATCGGATTTCCGATAACGCCGCAGATTACTGTTTGGAGCGTCGCTGCATCCGCCCGGTAGAGCCGCTTGAAATCCTGCAAGCTCACTTGTCCGGGTGCAGTGGCCGCTTGCACCGGTGCATACGCCAGCGCGCTGCCGTCGCGAAGCGCCAACAACCTCGCCGGCAATCCCACTTCCCCCATCGGGACGGCAACCACATCACGCGATTCGCGCGCCAGCTTCAGCACTCGCAAACTGTCGCCAATCGTTCGCGCTTTGACCGCAATCTTGAACGCATCCGCTTGGCCGCACTTGGCGTGGGCGAACCGTTTTGGCAGCTCCGGGGTTCGCTCAAAATCGTGGACTGACAACAAAAGTTTTTCCGGAATCGGATAAGCCCGCGCACATTCTCCTGGCAACTCGCGCAACGTTTCAATTTCCAGGTCGCACCACTGGCAACCAGCCTCTCGAGCCTGCGTCAACCAGTAGAGCTCCGCTTCCGCCCCGCCTTCGAGCTTTCCCCCGCCCAAAATCCTCCGGCACGTCGCGAGCAACGTCACCCCGCGGAAGTTACGCCTTTTCAGCAACCCGATCAGCCTGGACCGCTCCCGGTCAGACTTCAGCCAATCCAGGCGCAGCTCCAAGGTTTTCGTGTATTTCAAGACCTGCTTGATTTGAACAAGGGCTTCCGCGGCGGAGGGGGTGGCGATTACCGCACAGAGGCGGTCCGCGAAGGGCTGAGGACTCTTTCGACCTGTCGGCATATTATTGAAAACAAAAGATATAGCATGCCGTATCAAATGTGTAAAGCCTGTCCGCCCATTTTCTTGACGGTACTAAAACCCGTTGTTACTTTCGGTGATGTGATTGTCCCCGCACGGCCCTCCCGGCGTGTGTTTAAGAAGGAGTTTTTGATGCGCGCATTCTTTGCACCGAAAGTGGTCGCACGTTTGTCGGTCGCCTTACTGCTGGGCGCAGGCGCCTGCATGGCGCAGGAACCGGTCGTGAATCAGCAGCCCGCTGGTCCGCCGGACCACGCCTGGAAATCCTCGGTCTATTGTTCTGGGTTCTACACGAGCGACAAGGTTTCCGACGACTTGCGCCTGGTCACCGGAGAGCAGTCGAACTACAAGATTACCTTCACATACGGCGACGTCGTTTACCTAAGTAAAGGTTCGAGCCAGGGCGTGAAAGAAGGCGATCGCTTTTCCGTGGTTCGCCAGGAAAGCGACACTCTGCACGTTCAATGGTTCAAGTGGCAGGACAAACTCATCGACGCCATGGGTTCGCATTACTCTGATCTCGGACAACTGACCGTCATCAAGACGGAGCCGAACATCGCCATCGCCAAAGTGTCACTCAGCTGCGCGTTCATGCAACGCGGCGACATCGTCCTTCCCTACTCGGAACGTCCGTCCGGTCCGTTCAAAGATCCGAGCGCATTCGACTCTTTGGCTCCATCGAGCGGCAAGCCGAAAGCTATGATCGTTCAGGGCAAGAATACCGCCCAGATGAGCGGTCAGTGGAGCACCGTTTTCGTCAATCTAGGCACCAAGCAGGGTGTGAAAGTTGGCGATTACTTCCGGGTATTCCGCTATCAGGGAACCAGAGCCGAAACTACTCCACAGCAGAGGGACTATCAGGACAGAATGTACGGGTTCGGCAGCAACCCCAAACACTATGAGTGGAACGATTTGCCCCGCGAAATTCTCGGTGAAGGGATCGTTCTTAACGTAAGCCAGAACGCAGCGACAGTCATGCTCACGACCAGCCGAAGCGAGATCATGTCTGGCGATTACGTAGAACTCGAATAGCAGAGATTACACGCAAACAGAAAAGGTCCGCGGGACAACATTTCCGCGGGCTTTTTCGTTTTCAGTTGGCTTGCGGCTCCGGCGAATTTTCTTCCCTAAAGATTTCGCACGTAAAACCGAGCAACGTGGTGTCCTTCAATTGCCAGGCATCCCGCGGTAGTCCGGCTTTTCGACAAGTTTCCTCCAGAAATTGCCGCGCATCCAGCCCATGCTCGACCGCCACTTGTGGCAAAAGCAATCCCTGTTTGTGAGCAGCGGAGATTAGCAAACCGTGCCTTCCGATCTGAATCGCCTGGGGCTCCACCGGAAAGAGCGCTGAGAGCACGGAAACTTCGATGCGTAGCCCGGCCAGGTCGGATTGACGTAGCGACCGAAAGCGCGAATCGTGAAAAGCCGCGCTCACCGCGCAATGCGGAATGGTTTCTCGTAGCGCCTCGCGCGCCTCTATCACTCCAATACACCCTCTCAGGTCGCCGTCCACATGCACGGTGACAAAAACCCCGCGTTGTAGGGCGAAGCAAGAAGGCTCGGACTGGCTTAGTCCAAGCGGATAGCCGGTCAATTCTGCGCTAATCGCGGAACGGGCTAAGGCCAGTAACTTGCGCCGGTCGCTTTCGGAAAATTCGCGTTCAGGAAGGGACAACATCCTCGGACTTCGCGCGAGCTTCCATCATTCGGAGCTTCTTGCGCTGCTTGATGCGATCGTCGAGCTGGTTCCAGAAGCGGAAAAAGTATTGCGCGGCCGAAATCAGCGCGCTGGCCACGACGAGCCAAAGCAATATTTGAGCGAGAGGCTGCAGAAACGGGCGGCTGGCGCCGGCAATCAGCACCGCGACGGCGCAAACCTGCAAAACCATTTTCGTTTTGCCGAGCGCGGAAGCCGCAATGGTAAAACCCTCGGCGGAGGCGATGTTGCGCAGACCGAGCACGGTAAATTCGCGGCCGACGATGATTACTACCATCCACGCCTGAACCAGATGCATATCGACCAACGAAATGAACGCCGCGGAAATGAGCAACTTGTCCGCGATCGGATCCAGCAAGATTCCCAAGGTCGTTACTTGCAGGCGCCTTCGCGCGAAATATCCGTCGGCCCAATCGGTGGCGGCCGCTACCAGCAAGATCAGCACTCCCCAAAACTCAAAACGCATGTGGAATCCCCACAGCTCCACATTCGGGCTACGAGTCAGCAGCACCACGATCAGCAATGGCACGAAGAAGATGCGCAGGAGCGTAAGTGAATTGGGAAGGTTCATAGGCGCAAGCGCCCGCAGCCGCGAGTTGGGTCGGAAACGGCGCCGAAAACGACTATAAACTTCACGAGAGTGGGCGTCAACGCCCGGAGCTACTCACCCTGGCTGCCAACGGGTACTACGGAGATAACAGACTGGCGCTGACGTAGGGCAAAAATCCTTATATACCGATCTGTAACACAAATGCCCTATAGCTGTGCAAATTGTCGTGGAGGATTTGGGTCAAACTCAAGCTGGGCAACAATCGTCACAACCCATTAACACAATACAACTCCTTATTTTTGTTACACTTATAGAAACTTAGGCGCGCTTATCGGTCCAGCCGGGGTCGCGCAATTGCCGAGAGATGAGAACCGAACTTTTTATTTCCACAAGGATTTCCACTGGCTTTCTTGGTACAGGCACGGTCGAGTAGAGCCAAAAACTATGAGGTTTTCGCGTCTTTTTGCCTCTGACGGCCGCGTTTACCGCACGGTCAACACATGCAACGCTTGTTCGGATTAAATGGCTCTCGGACCGCGCAGCAGGCGGACGGGAAGAAGCAAGATGGCGCTCAACAATCCGAAAACTCCCGTCAGCGCGATGCCGACAATGCGAAACGGAATGCTCAGCAGCCACACAAATGGATATGCGATCAGCGCGAGCAAAGCCAGCGGCCAGCACAGCAGGAACAGGATGCACCACAGTAAGAAAGCGGCCATACCTCACCTCGCCAGGACGTTCTCCTAGTCAGACGAAAATTGTGGAACGGAAGTTCCCTCTAGAGCGAACTCTTCAAGCCTGAGGCGCTGCGCAATGGATTTTGGAACCTCGGCGTCGAGCAGCATGTGCGCGTCGTCCTCGAGTTCCGAATGCACGACTTTACCCAAGGCATGGACCAGCGCAAGTGTCCGCCCTTCCGTAAGTGGAAGCCGCAGGGAAAATCTTACGATCGGATCCACGGGAAGCGCTCCATCAATTCGTTGCAGCAATTCTTCCAGGCCAATTCCCTTCGCGGCCGAAACCAGGACAGGGGCGTCAGCGCAATTCTCTGAGACTATCGAAGGCTTCAGTTCTTCGGTTTCTTCATGGGAGAGCAAATCCACTTTGTTCCAGACGTGAATTGTGGGGCGGCCCGCGACGCCGAGTTCCGTGAGAATTTTCTTTACGGCCTGATCGAGCTCCTGGTGGCGTGGACTGGAGATGTCGCTGACGTGAAGAATTACCGCAGCTTCCTGGACTTCTTCGAGAGTAGCGCGAAACGCAGTCATCAGGCCCTTCGGAAGATCGCGGATAAATCCTACGGTGTCGGAGAGCAATACACGGCGGCCGGAAGGAAGCCGGAGCGCGCGAATCGTCGGATCGAGCGTTGCGAACATCCGCGAGGAGACCAGCACTTCGGCCTTGCTGAGCGCGTTGAAGAGCGTGGACTTCCCCGCGTTCGTGTAACCGACCAGGGCTACCGTCCCGAGCGGGACGGAATTACGCGCCTGGCGGCGCAGCGAGCGCTGCTTGCGCACATCTTCAATACTGTTCTGGATCTTGCGAACGCGGTCGCGGATACGGCGGCGATCCGTCTCCAATTTCTTTTCGCCAGGTCCGCGAACACCGATGCGGCCTGCTCCTCCGCCTGCGCCTCCTGCGCCGCCGCCACCGCTCTTGCCGCCGAGGCGGGACATCGCAGCGCCCTTGCCCGTAAGGCGCGGAAGCATGTAATTGAGTTGTGCGAGTTCGACTTGCAGCTGCCCTTCGCGGCTCCGCGCGTGTCGCGCAAAGATATCGAGGATGAGCTGCGTGCGATCGATCACGCGGCATTCGGTGTGCTCTTCGATGTTGCGCTGCTGCACGGGCGAAAGATCGCTATCGAAAATAATCAGTGGAGCATCTTTGGCGTAGGCTTCCGCGCGAATTTCGTCGAGTTTGCCCCGGCCTACAAGCGTGGCGGGATCGGCGGCGTCACGAAGCTGGAAAACGGTCCCGGCGACTTCGGCGCCGGCGCTGCGAGAGAGTTCGACAAGTTCAGCAAGTGATTCGCGCTCCGGCGCTCCTGCAGCGATCCCCGGGACCCTGGGCGAGCGTTTCCAAGCGACTCCTACGAGAAGGGCGCGTTCCGTGGAAGGGATGGCCTGAGGAGTTTTCATGGAAGCCGGCGGGAGTAAAGACGAAAAACGGAATGGACGGTCATCAGGGGGAGTATACGCCGGTTGAAGAGGAGAGGTAAGGAGTCAACAAGGCAGCCAGAAAGCGGAATCCTTTCTGCCACGGTGTTTCGCCCCTCCCTCCCCCACCCCGTGTTCCCAAATCATTGAAAACAAAGGGCAGAGAAAGTATGAAAAAGTGAAGAGTATCAAAATACGAGGGCTACGACGCTGGATCCCACGAGACTGTGAGTTAGCCGGAAACCCAACCTCATCGATTCCAACCGGATCAATTCTTCACAAGTTATATTATAATATGAATAACTCGAATGTCAAACAGAATGCCCATCTGAACCGACGGCATCTTTGCTGGGTGAGGCGGCGCCGTTCAACGCTGTTCCGGAGAAAGCTATGTTTGAGGAGAGCCATTGGCATGCGGCGGATTGGGTTTGCGGGTCGTTGCCGAAGCCCGGGAGCCAATGGACGTTTGGTTCGCGGCGAAACCAGGTGAGCTGACGCTTTGCGTATTGCCGAGTTGCCTGTTGGATGGCAGCGCGTGCGGCTTCGAGGGTGATTTCGCCGCGGAGGTGAGCGCGCAGTTCGCGATAGCCAATGAAATCAAAAGGCTTGGCGTTTTCGGGAAGACCGCTATTAACGAGGCGGCGGACTTCGTCGAGCCAACCATCGCCTAGCATGGCTTCCGTACGTTCATGGATGCGTTGATAGAGCGCTTCACGCGGCGGCTCCAGGCCGATTTTGAGGGCGCGCCAGCCCGTAAGCGGCGTCCGGCCGGCGCGGTGCACTTCCGTGAGCGGCTTTCCCGAGAGGATGCAAATCTCGATCGCGCGGATGAGTTTCTGTTCGTCGGCCGCAGCGATCTGCTGCGCAGCGTGCGAATCCAAGTGCGCAAGCACCTTGTGCAGATGGCCAGAGCCATGCTCCGCGGCAGACGCGCGCAGACGCTGACGGATTTCTTCAGAGCGTTCCGGCAGATTGGCAAGGCCTTCCAGCAAAGCGCGGAGATAGAGGCCAGTGCCGACGGTAAAGAGCGGGAGCTTGCCGCGAGCACGAAGGTCACCTAGCACAGCGAGAGCGCGCTCCCGATAGCCTCCGGCGGTCGACGGTTCGGCAGGCTCCAGAATGTCAAGCAAATGGTGCGGAATGCCCTGACGTTCCGGGGGTGACGGCTTGGCAGTGCCGATGTCCAAGCCGCGATAGAGTTGCGTGGAATCGCATGCCACGACTTCGGCGGAGAACTCCTTCGCGAGGAAGATGCCGAGCGCCGACTTGCCTGAGGCGGTGGGACCAACAATGGCGACGAGCGGGGGATGAGACGTCATCGAAACAGGATATGCCAGCCGCGCACGATCAGGATAACCAGAACAACCGCAGCGAGGAGTATGCTGCCGAGAACTTGTTGACGCGCAGGGTTTAGCATCAGTAAAAAATCAAAGGTGCGGTCTGCGAGCGAAAAACTTCAGAGTTTCGATCCGCTCTTGGCCGGCACTTCACACATTGGCTTGGACTGATCGAGAAACTTGATCGAATCGGCATGTAACATTCCCGTTTGGGAATCGACGGAACCTTTGATTTCGACGTAATTCCCGACGTTCTTTTTGGCTTCGGCTTGATCCACCAGAGTAAGTACGCGCTTACCGACCGGATCGACAAAGACCACTTTTTTCCCTTCGCTGACGCACTTGTGAGCGCAATCGGGATTGGTCGCCGTGAACTTGCCGCCGGTCGCGCGCGCTTTCGCGCACTGCTCATCGGTGAGCCAGCCCTGCAGGACTTCGGTCTTCGGTTGTGGCCTAGCGGTGCTGGTAGCAATCCAGAGGCAGCCGATTGAACTTAGTGCGATTGAAACAGCAAGTCTGGCGTGCACTCGGTCGCCCCAGAGATGAACGTAGCGAGTTTACTATCGCTTGCCCGCCAAGCCAGCGCCGTTTGTAGGCGAACCAGTACCGGCCAGGCTGGCGCTAACGGTCCGTGAGGTCACCCACTACTTCGCGTAATCGATCGGGATGTTGTAGTAGTAAGAAAAACGAAGCTCGATGTAAGGCCGCTTGTAGGCGGAAGGCAAAGGCCCAAACGGGTTCGAGGCGCGGACTGACGAAACTGCTGCGCGGTCCAGCGGCTCCTTTTGCGAAGTCTGCAAGAGATCCGGCTCGTCTGAGGGAACGCTGCCATCCTGCATGATCTTGAACTGCAGCACCACAATGCCCTTATCACCCAAGCTGACGGACGGCGGCATCACGGCAAACCAATTCCTTTTCACGCTGGTGTAAACTCGCTGCAGATAATCCCGAAAATCGACGCCGTCGGTGGGCGTCAGAAGCTCGACCGGGCCAAAATCGGCGCTTCGCCCGCCTCCCGGCCTGCCGCCCGGAATCTGGCCGCTTCCCCCAATTCTAGGCACTTGAATCTTCCCCGCCGAGCCTTTCAGAGAGTCTTCGATGGCGCGGCCCGCCGACGTGTCTTTTGGAAGTATCAATCCGCGATTGGCTAGCTGGGGATCAGGCGCTTCGAGTTTTGGGGTCGGATTAGCGGGAATTTGCACCTGCTCCTTTGGAGTAGGAGCCGGCGGAGGCAGCACCGCAGCATTTGGCTGCGGAACGGGAGCGCTCGGCAATTCCTTAGGCTCGATTTTAGGCTGCACCGGCTGGGGTTGTGGTGTCGGCTCGGGCGGAGCAATTTTGCGCAGGATTCTCGGATCTACCTTAACTTTGGGCGGTGGCGTGACGACGCGCGGTGTGGGCGGTGCGGTCTCAAACGCCCCCGGCGGCAGCAACAAAACCATCCCTTTCCGCGCGATCTCCTGTTCCTCAGCGGTAGGCGGGCGGCGACTGAACAATTTCGGTTGAAAAATCAGCAACAGAATCACCGCTGCGTGCAGAAGGATGGAGTAAGCCCGCTCGATCAGGGCTTTTTTGGCTTGTTTTTCGCGAAGCTCTTCGTTGGCGAGAAAGTTGACCTCGCCGGTGAGAAAAATGTCCTTCTCGACCAACTCTTCGGAAACCCGCGAAGGAGGAGGAACGACTTCGGGCGGGAGCGCGCCGGCCGGGACGGTTATGCGCTCGTCGAGATCGGAAGGTTGCGGCGGTAGAGCGGAAATCTCCCGAACCGCATAGGCCTCAGGATTGACGTCGCGCGGAACCACAAAGCGCGCTGCAATGGTTTCCAGCGGCAGGTTCGCGGGAATGCTGGATTTCGTTTCGAGGGGCGTGGGAGACAGCCCGGCGGGAACCAGCGTCCGGTCGTCCAGCGCAGAAGGCCGGCGGCGCTGTGAGGGCTCCAACTCGGATGGGCGAGCATCGAACGGTACCAGGGACCGTGGAATCATGTGCCTTCTTTTCTCGGATGAGCAAAAGCAGGCGAATCCACACCCGGATTGCCAGCTGTTGGTTGGACGCGAGCGGCATGCTCCTGGATGCACGCCATTACGCGAGTGGCTAATTCAAGTGCGGCACGCCCCGCCGTGCCGTTGGTCTTTGGTGGTTTGCGAGTGCGAACGGCGTCGAGAAAAGCATCGAGCTCCGCGCGCAAAGGCTCGACGCCCGCTGCGGGCAGTTTTTCAAAAGCAAATTCCGGCTGTACGCCCGGTTGAATCGCGGGCGTCTTTACGCGTACGCGCAGCGCATCACGCCGAGCGTAATCCAGCGAGACGTATTCATGCTGCTGGAAGAAACGGACCTTGCGTACACGTTCTGTGGAAACGCGGCTGGCCGTGACGTTAGCGACAGCGCCGCCGGAAAATTCTAGCCGTGCGTGGGCGATGTCCACTTTGTCGCTGAGCACCGGAATGCCGACGGCTTTGACCTCGATGACCGGCTCGCCGACGAGAGCGAGAAGAATGTCGAGGTCGTGAATCATAAGGTCGTAGATCACGTCGACGTCGAGGCTGCGTGGGGTGAAGACGCCGAGACGATGGACTTCGAAAAACAGTGGACGATTGAGGATTGGCTCAACGGCGAGCACAGCAGGATTGAACCGTTCGACGTGGCCCACTTGCAGTATGCGGGCATGCTTTTTCTCGGTAGCAAGCAGGGCATCGGCATCGGCTAGATTTTTCGCCATCGGCTTTTCGACAAGGACGTCAATGCCAAGTTCCATCAGGCGGCGGCCGACTTCGGCATGAGCAACGGTAGGCACCGCGACACTGGCTGCGTCCACTTTGCTTTGCATGTCCTCCAGAGAAGAGAACGCTTGCGTGTGAAATTCTTGCGCGAAGGCGGCGGCGCGAGCGGGATCTGAATCGAACACGCCGGCGAGTTGCGCGGATTCCATCCCGCGGTACACACGCGCGTGATTGCGGCCGAACTCTCCGCAGCCGACAACGGCCACACGAATGCGCTGATTGATGGCGGCCGTCATTTCTTTTCTATTCCCTTTAGCGCAGCAGTTGGTTCCGCCGTCGCGGCGTGTGGAAATGCTTGAATCGCAATGCCGGCTTCATCCGCAGCGGCAATAAGCGCTGGCCGATCAAAAAAAAGTGTGCGTTGTGCGTCCACCGCTAGTGCCGTTGCGCCAGCGACTTTCATCGTCGCAATCGTAGGCAGGCCGACGACTGGCACGTCAAATCGCATGTCCTGTTTCGGTTTGCTGACTTTCACCACGACTAGCGGTTTGCCGGAGGCAATGCGCGCGGCACGAGTGATCGTTTCGTCGGTGCCTTCCATAGCTTCCACGGCGACGCAGGCTTGATCGGAAATTACAACGGTCTGTCCAATGTCCATGCCGGCAAGGTGGCGAGCGACATTCAGGCCATAAGCGATGTCCGCAGTTTCTTGTTCGTTGGGAGCGCGCGGCGTCAGCACTCCGGCATCCGGCACAAGCGGCTTAAGAAAAAGAGTCGAGTCCACTAGCTGAATGCCGTCATCTTCCAAGACTTTGGCGACGGCGCCGATCAGCGCGTCGGTATTTTTCCGCGGTAACGCAAACAACAACTTCGCGAGTTTCCAGTCTGGACGAATCGAGCTGAAAATCTTGTTGTGCTTGACCTGCCCTGCCATCACCGCGTGCGTCACGCCTTCTTGATGAAGCAAGTCGATTGTTTTTGAGAGTTCGCCAAGGCTGACCCAGTGAACGCGCTGCGCTTGTTTGGCCAGGTCGGGATCTGCTTCTTCCTTGATCGCAATCACGGCCATGTCGATGCCCTGGCTGCGCGCGCCCTCCAGCACCAAAAAGGGGAAGCGGCCGTTTCCGGCGATGAGTCCCCAGCCATTTTTGGAAGTGCTTGCGTTCATCTCATCACGGAAGAAATCTTGCCTATTTCACGATGCCGCGCTCGGCGGTCTCGATAAAGTTCACCAGTTCGCGAACATCTTCGGAGTCAGAAAACTGGGCTCGCATTTCCACCAGAGATTGACTTGTATTCAACTTGGATCGCGAAAGCAGGCGAAACGCGCGCTGCAGGTTCTTGATTCGCTCCGCGGAGAATCCCTTGCGCTCCAGGCCAATTGAGTTCGGTCCGAACGACTTTGTCTCGCGCTCGGTGACAACACGGGAAAACGGCGGAACGTCCTGCACGATCACCGTGCAGGCACCGATATAGGAGTAGCGGCCCACACGGCAAAACTGGTGGACGGGCGAAAGCGCTCCGATCGTGGCAAAGTCCTCGACCGTAACGTGGCCCGCCAGCGTGGCAGCGTTCACGAACAGATTGTTGCTGCCGATCTGGCAGTCATGGCCGATGTGTGTGTAGGCGAGCACGAAATTTTCATTGCCTAGCCGAGTGATCCCCCCGCCCTTTTTCGTGCCGCGGCTGACCGTAACGTATTCACGAAAGATATTTTTGTCGCCGACAATCAACTCCGTGCGTTCGCCGCCGAAGGTGTAGTCCTGCGGGTCGCCCCCGACTACACAAAATGGATGAAACACGTTCTCCACGCCAAAACGCGAGGGACCATAAATGACCGCGTGCGGATGAACGACACAACCTTCGCCGAGCTCGACCTCTTCACCGATCACGGCGAACGCCCCGACGGTCACGCCGCGCCCGAGTTTCGCCGAAGCCGCGACCGAGGCGCTCGGATGAATTTGCGGACCGCTCATTTCCCGGCGTCTTTCTCTTTCTGACCTGCGTCCTTTTGGCCCGCCTCGCGATCCACCATCTTGCACATGAGCGTCGCTTCCGCCGCCAGCTGCCCGTCCACCAGAGCTTTGCCTTCGAGTTTGCAGAAATCGCCGCGCCACGCCAAAACCGTCATTTCAATTTTCAATTGATCGCCGGGAACTACGGGACGCCGGAATCGCGCTCCATCCACAGCGGCAAAAAAGAGCAGCTTGTTTTCGCGATCAGGAACTTCGAGCAGCAGCAGCAGGCCGCCGGTTTGCGCCATGGCTTCGATGATCAGGACTCCGGGCATCACCGGTTTGCCCGGAAAGTGCCCCTGAAAATGCGCTTCGTTGATGCTGACGTTTTTCACGCCGACGATGCGCTTCAGACGCTCGATTTCGAGCACGCCATCCACCATCAAGAAGGGATAGCGATGCGGCAGATACTTCTGAATTTCGACCACGTCCATGATCATTCGAGGGTCTCCATCGCGGGCCCACACCCAGCGACTCGCCAGGCCCACCGCCAAAACTATCATTATACCGGACGCGGCGGCAGTCTCGGCGGGCAGATTTGTGCATCGAAACGCCAGGCGCCGCCCAGATTTCGAAGGCAGTTCCCGGCAAGATTTGCCAGCTTTGTGCCGGGTTGTTAGCATCGCCCGCTATGGACCAACGAGTCGTTCCCCTCAGCATCCTGAAAGCGATACGCCCTAAGCTTCCGAAAATGCTGGGGGTACTCAAGCAACTGGTCTGCCGCGAATCGCCGAGCACCGAAAAGCCGGCGGCGGACGCGTGTGCCGCCCTGCTTGTCGACCTTTGGAAAACGCGCCACGTTGAAGTTGAAATTCTTCAGCAAAAACGGCGCGGCGCGCACCTCCGCATGACACACGAACCAGAGGGCCAGAAGGTGCGTGGCCAACTGCTAATTCTCGGCCACTACGACACGGTCTATTCCACTGGCACTTTGCGGAAGATGCCTTTCCGCATTGCCGGAGCAAGAGTATTCGGGCCGGGCGTGTTCGACATGAAAGCCGGCATCGTGCAGGCGCTTTTCGCGATGGAAACTGTGCACGAACTTGGCGCGCCACTAGGGAAGAGGATTGTCTTCCTTTGGACTTCCGACGAAGAGATCGGCAGCGAATCGTCGCGCAAGCTGATTGAGGCGGAAGCCAAACACAGCGACGCGGTTTTTGTACTGGAGCCTTCGCTCGGCCCGAAGGGTCTGCTCAAGACCGCGCGCAAAGGCGTCGGCGAAGCAGAAATCATCGTTCGAGGCCGCGCTTCGCATGCAGGCCTAGCCCCTGAAAAAGGCGTCAATGCCGTCCACGAGCTCGCGCTGCAAGTCGCCCGCATCAAAGAATGGAGCGACCCGCGGCTCGGCATATCGGTAAATGCTGGCATCATCGAAGGCGGAACACGCACGAACGTCATCCCCGATCGCGCCAGAGCCGTGATCGACTTGCGCGCGCTTCGTGTCGCGGACATGCGGATGATCGAAAAACGGTTGCGGGCACTCAAGCCGATACTGCCCGGCGCGAAACTTGAGATTCGTGGGGGCTTCAATCGCGCTCCCCTCGAACGCAAGCAAAGCGCCGAGCTTTTTCAACGCGCACAATCGCTGGCCAAGCAAATGGGCCTGACAATTGGCGAATGTACTGCGGGAGGAGGGTCCGACGGTAACCTTACGGCAGCTCTAAGTATTCCGACACTCGACGGATTTGGAGCGGTCGGCGACGGCGCCCATTCGCCGGGCGAATACATCATCGCCAAAACCATGCCGGAACGCGCCGCGCTGCTTGCAGCTATGCTTATGAATAGCTGAGCTAAGTGCGCCGCCCACGCCGACCCGGCGCAAGCCGCGGCAACGCAATGTCCGTCAATTCCCTGCTCGGCGCAGCAACCTGCAACTTGCGCGGAAGTTTGCCAGCCTGCTTGTTCAGGCTTCGCACATAAAACGGCAGCGATTCCAGCAGTAGCGACTCCAACTCGCGTTCATATTTCGTGTTGCCCACTACAAACCAAGAGAAGCGGTCCCAGAATTGTTCCTTCCTGGAGCCTTCTTTTCCATGACTCATCAGTCGCGCGCTGATGGCTCCGCGTCCGATGTACACGGGCATCGCGCCGTGGTACAGCACGTAAACCCCCGATTTGTGCCCAGCGACATCTTCCAACTCTTCCAGATTTTCCGAATTGCGCGGCCAGTGCAGCCCGAACTGTTTGATCAATCCCATGCGCTTCTATCGACTCCAGGAAATTTCAATTGCCATACGTTTTGCGCAGATAATCCACGGTATCGCTGGTCAATGCCGCGTAGTCGTCGCGCGTAATTGCTTTCGTAGCGGATTCCGGAGCCTCGCCCGCGGCGATCCGCTGCATGATGCGATCCAGGTCGGTCATCCCGCCGGAATGCAAAATGCACTCCACATTCGCCAGCGCCCAGGCGTACGCAGTGCCCACCTCGTCGTTCGACATTTTCATCCAGTCGCCTTCAAAATGTTTCGCCATTTGTTCGGGTGAGCCGGCCGCCATTCGAATCAGCGCCGCGCCGTTCGCGTCGCTGCGCTTCCCTTCCATCCATTGCGCCAATCCTTCCTGAACCCAGGTGGGCGCGCGCCCGCGCGTCTTTTGCTGGATGAAGCTATGCGTCAGCTCATGCTTCAGCACGCGAGACAGCTCCGGCGTGACGCTGCTTAGGCCCTGCACTGGCACGCGAATTCGCCCATCATTCAACGCGCCCACCCAAGCCGGCGCCTGGGTGATGTCCGCAAACGCCTGCTGCGTGTAGAGAATTACGCCGATCGAATCGGGCGGCGCGTAGCTCAACTCGGCTTCGATCCCGTCAAAGTGAAATTCCAGAGTGCGCAAGACGTCGCGCGCCATCGCCGGTTCGGAGGCTCCGCTGTAACGCAGCGTGAAGTGTCTGCTCTCATTTTCTTTGTATTGCGCTTCTTCTTCCTTGTCGCGGAGCGCTTTTTTCAGGGCGGCTTCGACTTCTGCATCCGGCCGCAGAGCCAGCGCATGCTTCCACTCGGCGACAGCTTGATCAAGCTTGTTGAGGCCGAAATATGCCCAGCCCGTCAGTTTTGCGACGTCAGGGTCTTCCGGCACAACCCTGCGAGCACGTTCAAGGTATTCGAGCGACTGCGTGTATTCACTTCGCCGCAAGTGCAGGTATGCAGCATTCGTCAGAAAGGCCGGGTGCTGGGGCGCATAACGCAGCGCTTGTTGTTCGTCCGCAAGCGCCAAGTCCATTTCACCGTGCGATGATTCGAACTGGGACGCGAGGTGGTGCGCCAGCGCTGCGTTCCAGACGGCCTGGCCTTGCCCCGACCGCGCTTCGTTCTCGAGCGCCGCAACATAGTTGCGATCGACTTCCCCATCGCGAAGAACGCGCCCCTCGATTTCGGTCTTGCTTGCCGCTAAAGCCGGGTCGCCCGCCGAGGCTTCCGGCGGTTTCAAGGACAGCTTGCCACTCTCCGCAGCGCCGACCGTTGTGGGCAAGCCTCCGCTTTCCACGTGGTCCACGATTGCGCTGGGAAGCGTGAGTGTTCCTGCGGCAGTTTCGTAGCGGACTTTGTCCCCGTCCTGGCTGACACTCAACGCTGTGATCCGCCTGCCGTTCTTCAGAACGATCGTGTTTCCCTGCGCAAGCGCGACTGGCACCGCTGCAAACACACACAGCAACAGCCCCACGCAAAGACTGGTCCTCATCCGGCGCATTTTTCCAATGTACTCCGGCGCGACCAACTTGCCGCGGGCAACCTTGCCGCTTTATGTCCTATCTGACTACACTGCCAGCATGAAATCCCGGGCCCTCCTCGTTGCAATTCTGAGTGCGATTTTCGGCGCCGACGTCCTGTCGCAGCAGCCGCCCGGTGAACCGCGCGAAATTCTCGCGTCCCTCAATCGAGTGCACGCAGACCCAGCCGCGGTATACAAAATTGAAAGTGGTTCTCGCATTGAACTGCGTCGTGGCAGTGCCAAGCTTCAGTTTGAAGACGGTACTTTGGCCTTGTTCGCGCCCGTGGATGGAAAGATTACCGGCGCCGTCTACTCCGGCCGCGGGCACATTTTGGCGACGTCGCGCGACCCGGTGGAGAAGCAGCAGTTCGGATACTTTCTCGGCGCGCCGATGCTCGACCAGCAGTTTGGCACCGCATACTTGCGGTTCACCGAGGACACTTTTTCGGAACTTCAGCATCAACTCGACTCCGCTCAGATCAAGCCGCAGACCGATACAGCTTTCGCGAATCTCTGGCAGGCTGCGATTCTGGCGCGCGCTCCCGCGCATTCCTTGCGCTTTCTCTACGACGCTCTTTCAGAAACGCCGTACCCTTACTTCGTCGCTTCCCTGGGCGGCCTCCAGACGGGACCATTCGACTTCATCTACGACGAAGCACGCGAAGAAAGCGAAATGTTCGGTCAAGCCAAACGGGTCAATGGCGCGGATTTCTACGACATCTGGAGCACGTCTCGTTCTTCGGGCGTCGCTCCCCCAACGCTCGCGTTTCACGCTGTGCGCTACAAGGTTGATGCCACGATTGCCGCGGACAACTCCATCAGCGGCCAGGCCACCGTCCGCCTTCGAGCCGAGTTGCCGGGCCAGCGCCTGATCGGTTTCGAATTTTCGCGCTTCCTCACACTGGACTCGGCCATCCTCGACGACCAATCTCTTTTCGCCTATCCAAACGATTCGACCACCTCCGAAGAGCGCAAGGCTCGTGGAACGGACGCCCTCTTCGCCGTGCTGCCTCGCGGTACCCGGAAAGGCGAGGAGTTTGAAATCACTTTTCGCTATCACGGCAACGTCATTCGCGACGCGGGTAATGGCGTGCTTTTTGTCAGCGCCCGCGAAGGCTGGTATCCGCACTTCGGCGACAATTCCGAATTTTCGGAATACGACCTGACCTTCCGTTGGCCGCGCAAGCTGCGCCTTGCTGCCACAGGAACAAAACTCAGCGAGCGAGAAGAGGGCGATCAGCGCACCGGTCACTGGCAAACCGAAAAACCCGCTTCCGTGGCCGGCTTCAATTTGGGTGAATATGCGATTGCGTCTGTCGCAACTGCAAATTATTCCGTGGACGTCTACGCCAATCGCCAACTGGAGCAGAGCCTTCTCAACCAATTGCGCGTGCATACTATGGATCCCATCGCCGAGATGCCGCGCCCGTTCGGGGCTCCCCGCTCCACGGCTCAGCTCAGCCTCCCGCTCCCAACTCCGAGTCCTGCCGACGCGCTCAAACAACTTGCTCGCGACATTGACTCCTCCATCCGCTTCTATGAAGTTTTCTCCGGTCCCTTTCCCGTCAAACATTTGAGTGTTTCTCAAATTCCGGGCAGCTTCGGTCAGGGTTGGCCCGGCCTTCTTTACCTTTCCACCTATTCCTTTCTTTCCTCCTCCGCGCAAGAACGCGCTGGCCTCTCCACCAGCGGGCAGGAACACTTTCACGACCTGGTTCCCTTCCATGAAGTTGCCCACCAGTGGTGGGGCAATGTAGTCGGCTGGACCAGTTATCGCGATCAATGGATCAATGAGGCGCTTTCGAGTTACCTCTCGGTGCTCTTCGCGGACAGCCAAAAGGAGCCGGATCGCAGGCTGCGCGTTTGGCTCGATCGCTATCGCAAGCGTCTGTTGGACTCCAGCACGTCGGACATTGCTCCTGTGGACATTGGCGGTCTCACCCTCGGCAGCCGGCTCGATTCCTCAAAAGTGCCAAATGGGTTCGAAACCATTGTCTACGGCAAAGGGAGCTGGGTCTTTCACATGCTCCGCGAAATGCTGCGGGAACCCAAGACCAAAGACCCCGACGCACGTTTCATTGGCTTGCTGCTGAACCTGCAAAAGAAATATGCCTACCGCGCGCTTTCCACCGAAGACTTGCAGCGCGAAATTGAAGCCGTCATGACTCCTTCCATGGCCATTGAAGGCCGCCGTTCGATGGAATGGTTTTTTGCAGATTGGGTGCGCGGGGCGGGTATTCCCCACTATAAGCTGGAGTATTCCACAAAACGCTCGGAAAACGGCTTTGTAGTGAAAGGCAAGCTGTTGCAGACCGGCGTGCCGGAATCTTTCGTCGCTCCCGTGCCCATTTACTCGGCGACCGGTTCTTACCTGGGGCGCGTGATCGCTGGAGCGCCGGCGACTCCGTTCCATTTCATCTCGCAGCGCGACCCCGGAAAGCTTGTCATTGATCCTCAGATGACCTTGCTCTGCGTCACAGATCGGTAGGTTACAGCGGCTTGCGGTAGGCTTTCTGCTGTTTGAACAGCGGACTTTGCGGAGAGATCTGTCCCTTCCCGTTCTCGTCCAGCACAAACGCATACCCCAGCGGGTCGAGCGGCGCGACGCCGATCAAACCCGCCTGAATCAGTTCGTGGACGTTGTGCGCCGGCCGCCCCGAGCGTTTCGAAAACTCAGTAGAAGCTTCATTCAGTTTGTCTATGTCCTCGTCCGCGCGCAGCAATTGCAGATTGATTCTGGCATTTTCCTTCAAGGTTTCGTCGCTGCTTGATTGGTAGACCTCGGCCCACAGCATCGCCGACGTCTCGCGCGATTCGCCTTTCTCCAGGAAACGCGCAGCCATGATCTTCATCCACGCTGCCGCCCCCGGCTTTTTGCTTCCCTCGAGATAGGCCGCGCCGGCTTTCGCGTAGTCCTTGAGCTCAAGGTAATAAACATTTCCAAGATCTTGATACAAACGCCAGTAGTCCGGATTCGCTTGAATTCCACGCTCGAGCAACTTGATGGCGAGATCAGGGCGCCCCGCTCCGCGCGGTTCCGGTTCACTTAGGAACGTTGCGCCAAAGCGGTATGCCGGTAGCAGGTTCGGATCCAGGGTCGTGGCAAGGTCCAGGAGCGGCCAGAGACTGTCCAGATTCGTGTCCCGCCCCAATCGCTTCGTTCCGTAGTACTGAACCACTCGCGTCCAGTAAATATCGGCGGCCAGAGTGCTGTACTCTCCTGTCAGCACTTGCATCAATTTCGGCGAACGCACCAGGACTTCGTCTTCCTCCTGGCGCATCGCATCGCGCGCCGCAGTGATTTTGAGCTGCAGCTGCCACAAGCCGACAAATCCCGCCAACAGCAGCAGTAGCAATGCACGCGCTACAAACTTGCCGCGATTCACTTCAAATCCTTACGCGAAAAGATCACACCCGCTACTGCCAGTACCATCGCGCAGTAGAGAACCGTGTAGAGCGTATTGTTCAATACCAGCGATCCCGCGATTCCCCGGCCATGCGCCGCAGCTCCCATCACGTCGTAATTTCCAAAATTCGGCAGGATATAGGAGATCACTGCAAAAAACTTTTGCATTGGGGCAGTGAGATTGGTCACCTGCAGGCTGCGTAGTTCAGAAACGAAAAGTCCGGCCAGATACATCCCGCCCGTAAACAAAATCGCCAGCAGCGGCGATGTGAAGCATGAAAACAGCATCGCCAACGCCACCACCAGCATCAGCTTGAGCAGGATGAAATAGACTGCAATCAGCACAACAGCATCGCCGCGAACCAGCGAATGCTTCACCGCCCACAACGCGATGAAAAGTCCTGCGGCCATCGCCGTCGTGTTCACCGCCAAGGTCACGGCGAGCCCCGAGAATTTCCCCAGTAAGAACGCCCATCGCGTCAGCGGCTTTGCCAGCACAGCGTGCAGCGTCCGTTTGTCGATCTCCTTTGAAACAAGGCCTACGCCCGTAAACACTGCGATCAGCAGCCCGATCAACGATATGGCGCTCAGCCCCAGGCTGATCATCACGACCGTCTCAATGCCCATCGAGATCTGCCCGATCAACATCGCCGACGCGATCATCAGCAGCGCGAAAAATACTAGGTTGTACAGCACGCGATCGCGCACCGCTTCGCGAAACGTATTGCGCGCAACGATCAGCAGATGGCTCATTTCCCGCTCACCTCGATGGCTGACGCTTGCGCCCGGTCTTTGCCCACCAGTTCCAGAAAGAAGTCTTCCAGCGTCGGCTTGATCTGCGTCACGGAGACGACTCTGGCCCCGGCAGCTCGCAGCTCGTCGAGTGTCGAGTACAAATCCGGCTCCGTCACGCTAGCGCGAAAAACGCTTCCAGACTTTGTCGCCTTCGCGGCAATTCTTTCCGGCAATATCCCGCCTTCCGCTACCTCAAACGAAATCTCCATTCCGGTGGCCTTCATTCCTACAATTGCGCTCGGTGAGCCCACGCCGCGCAGTTTTCCCGCTGCAATGACGCCCACGCGATCGCAAAGCATCTCTGCATCCGCCAGAATGTGTGTCGAAAACAGAATCGTTTTTCCGGAGTTCTTCAATTCCAGGATGATGTCGCGCACTTCCCGCCGGCCTACCGGATCTAGTCCTGACATCGGTTCATCCAGAATCACCAGCTTTGGATCGTGCAAAATCGCTTGCGCCAGCCCCACTCGCTGCAGCATTCCTTTCGAATACTTCCGCAGCTGGATCTTTCCCGCGGTTTCCAGTCCCACTTTCTTCAGCATTTTCTGCACGCGCTCGCCGCGCTCCGCCGCGCTGTATCCGTGAAACCGCGCGAAAAAATCCAGCACCTCAGCCGCCGTCAGATAATCGTAAAAATACGGCTGCTCCGGCAGGTAACCGATGTCGCGGTGCATGCTTACATCGCTCACCGGTTTTCCGAGAATGCGCGCGCTGCCCGCCGTTGGAAAGATGATCCCCATCAGCAGCTTGATCGTTGTGCTCTTCCCCGCGCCGTTGGGCCCGAGCAGGCCAAACACTTCGCCGTCCTGCACCTGCATCGTCAGGCCTTCCAGCGAAGTTTTCTTTTTCAGGTGGAGAAATCCGTAGGGATACTCTTTGGCGAGATTGTCTGTCTCAATCGCAATCGAGGGCATGCTCCTATTCTTGCAAGCCTGCCCGGCGCGTCAACGCGCGTTGCACCGCGTTGTGCGACAAACTACAACTCCAAACGAAACGTGAGCTTGGCGCTTCCATAAGGAATTGTCATTCCGAGCGGAGCGAGGTTCTCTGCGCCATCGAGCGGATTTCGCTCGATGAATCTGCTTTTTCTTGATTCTTACTTCCCGATCTGTACCAATTCGCTGGCAGGAGTCGGCGCCGGGGCCATCGGCATGGGCTTCAAAGTCTGCGGACCACGCCAGTTGTCCAAAATTCCCACCTGTTGCACGCACGAAACCGTGCACCGCGGGCCGCAAAACTTGTCCGTCAAATACTCGCGCTGCCGCATCTCCGGCGTGTACTGGGAAAGTGGAATGCCCGGATATCCGCGCTGCTGGGAGCACCAGTGCACCAGCCCATCCTCGCAAACGTACAAATACCGCGAGCCCGACCGGCAGCGCCACTTGTGCTCTTTGCCGCGCGCCACGCTATGCTGAAAATCGTTGAAGCGCGAAAAGGACCGCTTCCCCAACTCCATAATCTCTTCAAAGATTTCGATCTGCCGCCCGCTCAGCGCCTTCAGCTGTCCCATCCCGTCGTGAATGATGCCTACTGTGCTCGTAAATCCCAACTCAATCGCGCGGTGCGCAATCGTCAGGGCATCTTCGGGATTCTTCACGCCACTACCCAGCACGGAGTTGATGTTCACCTGAAAAATCGCGTGCTCGGAAAGCCATTCCAGCCGCGAATCCAGCGTCTTCAAACTTTTCTTGGACACTTCGTCCGGTGTCACATTATCGATGCTGATCTGCAAATGCTCGAGCCCCGCTGCGTTCAGGCTCGCAATGCGTTCCTTGCTCAGCAAGAATCCGTTGGTGATCATCCCGGCGATCATCCCGCGCTTGCGGATGTGCCGAATTACTTCCTCCAGCTCTGGATGCATCAGCGGCTCGCCGCCGCTGATCGTGATGATGGTTGTCCCCATCGCCGCCAGGTAGTCCAGCCGCCGTTTCATCTCCTCCAGCGGCACCGGCTTTGACACCTGGTCGTACTCGTTGCAATAGCCGCAGTCCAGGTTGCAGCGCCGCATCGGAATGATGTGTACCAGGATCGGATGCTTCGTCGAAAGCAGCGCCTTCCCGATCATGCGCAGTTCACGCGCGCGCGTACGCAGAAACCGCAGCTTCCGCTGCAGCTTCACCTTTCCGCTGGCTTTGCAGCTGCTGGCTTTAGTTTTTGCTTGTTGAGTCGCCAAAGTTCTCTCGAAATATCCCTTTCAATTATACATCAGCGCCATTACTCTACTCGGCTACCAATCCTAATGTTCCCAACACGCGAACGCCTGTTACAAACCCTCTTCGTTCTCAATTTCTTCCTTTTCGCTGGCGCCACATCAGCTCAGCAGGCAGCTTCCGTTGTGCCAACCAACTCTCTCACCGCCGGCCGTGGCACGTGGGAGCTCGGCGCGTTTCTAGGCGGCGGCACTGGCGCCGGCAAATCGTCTGACACGCGGTTCTTCTACGCGGGTGGACGCGCCGGCCTGGTCCTCACTCCCGATCTTTTCACCAGCACTCCCGTCCGCGGCAATCTCGAATACGCCATCGAAGTCATGCCCATCTACACCGTGTTCACTCCGAACGGTGCGGTCTACGGCGCCAGCATCAAGCCGTTTCTCGTGCAGTGGAATTTCACGAAGCCGCAGCGCCTTGTCCCCTTCGTACACATCGCAGGCGGCGTCCTCTTCACCACTTCCGACGTGCCGCCGCCTGACACTTCCTCGATCAATTTCACGCCGCAGATCGGCGGCGGCGTCCACTGGTTCCATCGCCCCAATCGCTCGTTCGATTTTTCGGTCGACGTCGTACATCACTCCAACGCCAGCCTCGGCGACCACAACCCCGGCTACAACGCCAGCGTCTTCTTCACCGTCGGCTACAGCTGGTATAAACCGCGTCACTAACGCTCTGATTTTTCTTCGCTGCGCAGCCGCGCTCCTGCTACGCTACCCGCAAGTCTGAATTCTATTTCCTTTAAGCACTCTCAACCGGAGTTGCCCAAATGAAAAAGTTGCTCACCGTCCCGCTCGCCGCACTCGCCGTCTGCGCCGCACTCTGTGCGCAAAATAAACCCGCGCCCTCTGGTGACGAAATCCAGATCCGCCAACTTGAACGCGCGTGGAACGAAGCCGAAGCCCGCCACGATCCCGCCGCCGTCACCAACATCGTCGCCGACACGCTCACCTACATCGACTTCGACGGTTCCATCATGAACAAGGCCGAATACATTCAGGACGTCACGAAAACTTCCTACCAGGCCGATCATCTCTATGATGAAGGCCTAACCGTCACCGTGTACGGCAACGCCGCGGTTGTCGTCGGAATTTATCGCGAAACCGGCACCAGCAAAGGCAAGAGCTACACCCACCGCGTCCGCTTCACGGATACCTGGATCAAACAAAACGGAGTCTGGCGCTGCGCCGCCAGCCAAAGCACTCTGATTCAAGGAAAGTAAGTCGCTCGGTTGAACAAAGAGAACAGCGGTCTGCTTGGCATAACCTGGCCCTATGCCGCTGCCGACTGCCTTAACCCGTCGCGAGGTCTTTGTTGTAGCGGCCAGCATCTTGCCGGCGTTCTTAATCGGGCTGGCGAGATCTATCCTGCGGCAACTGGCTCCGTCGCACTTTCGGCTTGTTTGGCGAGGAGTTGCAACCAGCGCGAGAGGCGCGCGCGGTGATCTTGCTCCATCGACGTAATCGCAAGCCCCATGCCTTTTCCGGGCTTCACGTTGCGCACGGTGGCGCGCACACGAACTTCGCCTTCCGGCGTGTGAAACAACAGCAGCACGAGTGCTCCGAGCGGCGGCGGCGTCGGCGTCCCGATAAACAATCCGCCTAGCGACAGATTCTCTGCTTTCGCCACAGCCTTCTGTGTCCCTTGCATCCATGCCACGGGGACTGGTTTGATTCCTCTGTATCGGGGATATCGTCGCGTTTCGCTCTGTTCTGCCATCTTGCCTTCTTGCCGGGGTCGCCCGTCGAGGATCGGGCGCACCTGTCTGAACCTGGTCCTTTTACTGCTCCTTTCAGTATCACCGGCGTTGACAGCGCAAAGAGCGAAATCTCCGTTAAGTGCCGAAACGGGATACTGGCCCGACGGGTAGGCGCTGTGTCCGCCGATTCAGCTTAAGTCATTGATTTCGCTTGACTTGTAGGTAACTACATATTAATATATCGTATGTCTACCGCTCGACAGGATACTCGCGCCGCCCGGTCATCGCGCGTCGCGCCGCTAACTCCTTTAATTCCCATACTTCCAAAAAGTCGCCGCCCTAAGTCCTTGGTTTCTCATACTTACGAAAAACCGATGAGAGCCCCCTAGGATTTCGAGGTTAGAACGCTTCGGAGTGCGGCAGCCCAGCTGCCGCTTTTGGGATGTCAGCCCTACTGCGACCTCAAGTGCGGGAGCCCGGTTCTCGCACTCCGAAGGCTCTTCCTCACTTGTACATTGCGCTTTGTCCCTTGTACCTTTTACGTTTGCTATCCATCCCGAGGAGCTGCCATGTCTGAAGCAGTCAAGCCAGCCGCCAACGTACCGACGCGCACCGAGTCCGACTCGATGGGCAAAATCGAAGTCCCGACCGACCGGTACTACGGGGCGCAGACGGCGCGGTCGCTGATCCACTTTGCGATTGGGCAGGACACCATGCCGGCGGAGCTGATCCGCGCGTTCGGCATCCTCAAAAAAGCGGCGGCACTGGTGAATCAGGACTTGGGCAAACTCCCCGCCGACAAAGCCAAGCTCATCGCGCAGGCCGCCAACGAAGTGATTTCGGGCACGCTCAATGACCACTTCCCATTGCGCATCTGGCAGACCGGCAGCGGCACGCAGACCAACATGAACGTCAACGAAGTAATCTCCAACCGCGCGATTGAAATTGCCGGCGGAGTGATGGGCAGCAAGAAGCCGATTCATCCGAATGACGACGTGAACATGTCGCAGTCCTCGAACGACACGTTTCCGACGGCGATGCACATTGCGGCCGCGGCGGAAACTTCGCGCCGGCTGCTTCCCGCGGTAAAGAAGCTGCGCGATGCGCTGGACACGAAAGCAAAAGAGTTTGGCCCGATCGTCAAAATTGGCCGCACCCATTTGCAGGACGCGACGCCACTGACGGTCGAGCAGGAATTTTCCGGCTGGGTTTCCTTGCTGGACCGCGACATGACGCGCATTAAGCAAGCGCTGGACGGTTTGTACGATCTGGCGATTGGTGGGACTGCAGTAGGAACCGGATTGAATGCCCATCCTGAATTCGCCGAACGCGCCGCGAAGAAAATCAGCGAGCTGAGCGGACTTCCCTTCCGGTCGCATCCGAACAAGTTCGCGTCGCTTTCGGCGCACGACGAAATTGTGTTTGCTTCGGGCGCGCTGAAGACGCTGGCGGCTTCCCTGATGAAAGTCGCCAATGACATTCGCTGGCTGGCGTCCGGCCCGCGCTGCGGCTTGGGCGAACTGACGCTGCCGGAAAACGAGCCTGGCTCGAGCATCATGCCGGGCAAAGTGAATCCCACGCAATGCGAAGCTCTTACTATGGTTGCCGTGCAGGTCATGGGAAACGACGCGGCAATCGGCTTCGCCGGTTCGCAGGGAAATTTTGAGTTGAACGTCTACAAGCCGGTGATGATTTTCAACTATTTGCATTCGGTGGAGCTGCTGGCCGACTCCTGCAACAGCTTTGTGGACCACTGCGTAGCGGGCATGGGGGTGAACCGTCAGCACATGGAAGCGCACCTGCACAATTCTCTGATGCTGGTGACGGCGCTGGCTCCCAAGATCGGCTACGACAATGCCGCACTAGTAGCCAAGACAGCGCACAAAGACCACAAGAGCCTGCGCGAAACCGCCATCAAGCTCGGCTTCCTAACCGGCGAAGAATTCGACGCGCTGGTCAAACCCGAAGACATGACCCATCCATGACTGCTGATTCCAAGCCAACGCCGAGTGAGCGCCGATCACTTCTTAATAGCATTCGCAAGCGACCCCCGATGTACTTAGGAACCCTGTCGCTAACGCGATTCGGTGCGTTTGTTCAAGGCTATAGACACGCACTTTTTTGTCACTCAATCAAATCAGATCACAGCCTCGATATTCCTCGGGAAATCCATGATTGGGTTGCCTATCGTCTCCATTTCTACGAGTCGACACGCAGCTATGTACAGATGATTCTCGAACGTACCGGTGATGAGGCTTCAGCTCTTCAGCGATTTTTCCAATTGCTAGACGAATACGACAAGAGGCTTCCGAAAGTCGTCGCGTTCAGCACGACGGAAAACTGGCTAGCGATGCACGACCTGTCGAGCATTGTCGGCCCTCCTCCGACGGCGATCACTATGCAACCGGAATCGACGGTCCAAGCAGCGCAGCAGTATCCCGAGGCATGGCCGTTTGGGCCGCCATTCGCGGTGCAGGAGAAACAATGAATAGACCTTGGCCCCAAGGCGCAGTTCTAGCCGTAGTGACAGTTCTGACGGCGCATGTCATAGCAGCGCAGGAGAAGGTGACGCTGAAGGCGACGCCGAAGACGGTGGCATGGGGCTACTACGACGCAAAAGCGGCGCCGGTGCTGCATGTGAAGTCGGGCGACACGGTGGAGATTGAGACACTCGTTACGAACAGCCCGAAGCGGCTGGAAGATGCGGGAGTGCCCCCAGCGCAGGTGGAGCAATCGCTGCGCGACATCTACGATCAGGTTAAAGACAAAGGGCCGGGCGGGCACATCCTGACCGGACCGATTTTTGTGGAAGGCGCGCAACCCGGCGACGTGCTGGAAGTGCGCATCCTGGCGGCGAAGCTGGCGATTCCCTATGCCTACAACGGATTCGGCCCGGGGCGCGGCTATCTGCCGGACGACTATCCTTACTCGAAAATCAAAATCATTCCGCTGGATGAAAAGCGGATGGTGGCCAAGTTCGCGCCGGGGATTGAGATTCCGCTACACCCGTTTTTCGGGAGCATGGGAGTGGCGCCGCCGGAGTCCGCAGGCCGCTGGAACAGTGCTCCGCCGTGGATCATGGCCGGCAACATGGACAACAAGGATTTGGTGGCCGGCTCGACGCTCTACATTCCCGTGCACGTGCCGGGCGCGCTGTTTGAAGTGGGCGACGGACACGCCGGGCAGGGCGACGGCGAAGTGGACATCACGGCGCTGGAAACTTCGCTGGTGGGCACGTTTCAATTCGTCGTGCGCAAGGATCTGCACCTGAAATGGCCGCGCGCGGAAACGCCGACCCACTACATCACCATGGGCTTCAATGACGATTTGAACGCCGCAACTACGCTGGCGGTGCGCGAGATGATTGATTTCCTTGTGACGGAAATACATTTGTCGCGCGACGAAGCCTACATGCTGGCCAGCGTCGCCGCGGATTTGCACATCACAGAGCTGGTGGACGGCAACAAAGGCGTCCACATGATGCTGCCTAAAGCAATTTTTGTCGGAGAGGCACGCCATTGAGAGGCGTGAAATGAGCCCAATGCGCAAGGTGGCCATGAGACGTGCGCGAGCCAGGGAAAGCGCTTTAAGCCTTTTGAGGGAACTGAGCGCCGGTAACAATCATTATGACAGCTACCGCGTTCTATACTTGCTGTGGTGCGGTAACAACGCCGCTGTTCGAGAACTCAAACCATTGTTGCGGATTTCGGGCGTTTACCCTGATGGTCCATTGAGCGTCAACGAAGAATTTCGGAAAACCGTGCTAAAGGTCGCAACCGAAATACTGCCAGGGTTTGCAGACGCAAAACCGGAGGATCGATGACGTCGCGTGCGTTCTGGGTTCGTACTGGAATTCTCAGTGCGCTTTATCTCTCCGTCGCAATGCTAAGCCTCTCTTCCTCGTGCGTAGCGCAGACTGAAAAACCGGAGTGGTGCAAAGCGTTGCCGCGGCCGGAGTACAAGACACTGCAGCGTGTGCTTCCCGACGAAACTTGGTTTGAGGTGTACAAGGTCGCGCCGGGAACGTTTGCGATTTACGAGCCGCATCAGTTTGAAGAGACGATTTCGTATCTGATTGTGGGAACGAAGCAGGCGCTGCTCTTCGACACGGGCATGGGCATCGGGAACATCAAGGCGGTGGTGACGCGGCTGACTTCGCGGCCGGTGGTGGTGCTAAATTCGCATACGCACAACGACCACGTGGGCGGCAACTGGCAGTTCCCATACATTTTCGGCATGGACACGGCATTCACGCGCAGCAACGCAAAAGGTTCGCGCGAAGACGCGCTGGCGGAGCTGGGCGTCGACAACCTCTGCGGCGACTTGCCGAAAGGATTCGACCGCGCGAAGTATGCGACAAAGACATGGAAGATTTCGCTGTTCGTGCGCGACGGATTCAAGGTGAATCTCGGGAAGCGCACGGTGGAGATTATCGCGACACCGGGACACACGCCCGACGCGATTTCGCTGATCGACCGGGAGAACGGTCTACTCTTTACCGGCGACACGTACTATCCAGCGACGATCTGGCTCTATCGCCCGGAGACGGATCTGGCAGCGTACATCGCTTCGGTGAAAAAACTGGTCGCGCTTGCGCCGCAAGTGAAAACCGTTCTCGGCGCACACAACATTCCGGTTGCCGATCCTGCCGTGCTGGCGAAGCTAGAGGACGCGATTCATCAGGTTGTGGACGGCAAAGTGAAGCCCAAATCCGTAAAAGGCGACGAGGCGGCCTACCAGATCGGCGATTTTTCTTTTCGGATGCGAAATCCCCTGCCGGCGGTAAACTCAAGTTCTGGGGCGCAATGATGCCGGTCTTGCGGATGCAATGATGCTAGCTTGGCGGGCGATTTCGATTTTCGGCAGCGTGCTGCTGTCGTGTCTCGCCGCTGCGCCCGCTTGGTCGTTTCAATCCCGCCTGGAAGAACGTACTGACAAGAAAGCTGAAGAGAAAGAAAAGTCCGCCAAATCGAAGCCCGCGAAACGGGCCGTATGGAACCTGGACGGCGGTGTTTTTTTTGCAACGGACGGGCACCTGCCGAACGGATCCTGTTTTCGCTTGAACGGTCAAATGAACGCGCCGGATTTTTTTGACGGTTTGCGCCGCGTGGATTCCGAAGAAGGCACGTTCTATTACCTGCGGAATCAGCTCGTCACGGAATATCCGGGCGAAGTGCAGATCGTGATTCACCTGCTGGATTTCCCTTGCACGCTGGACCTCAAGGACACGTCCACGCGGCCGCCGATTACGCGCGCGATGATGGCGACACTGCGACTGAACTTTTTTTGGAAGCAGGGCGTGCACATGCGACCCGTGGAAGACACAAAGCGCACGGCCGCCGACATTCGGCGCCTCGGAACATTTGCTACGGGACCGGCTGCCGACGAAGAACTCGCGCCGCGTTATGAATGGAGCTACGCGTTTAAGGTAAACAGTGAAAACATTCCACTGACGAACGACCTGGTGCTGGTGATCGAAGACCAGGAGCACAAGATCGCCGCGCGCGTTGCGGCGCGCCTGTGACGCCGCGACCGTCGCTCATGCTCCGCGATAAATGCCAGCTATTCGCGGCAGCTGGGCGGGTTGCGCGACAAGTTGTACATAAACATGAATCGCAACTCCATGCGCGGCTTATCGAAATCGGCGGGCAAGGGTGGGAACGCGCCGGAGTCTCGAATCGCGCTGACCGCCTTTTCCACGTGAGTCGAAGTTCCAAATAAAGTGACAAACTTGATGCCATCTTCGCCCACGGTTCCGTCATGCTCCAATTCAAATTGCAACGTCACCAGCCCCGTGTCGCCTTCGCGAATGGAGCGCGGCATTTTCTTCAACCAGCGCTTGCCGATTTCTTCCCTTACTTCTTCAGCGTACTTCTTCCAGTTCGGATGTTTTTCCTGCCAGTCTTGGGTGTCTTCATGAACGGGGTAGCAGAACGGATGCCGGAGCTCGATGATTTGTTGTTCTAACGGACCGTCACCCGCGTTCAAAATCGACTTCAGCTGATTTTCTTTCCAGGCGATATCGCCGCGCGGCTGTGAGACTTCTTTCAAGCTCGCTCCGGCCAGTTCTTCGTTAATTTGCGCATCGGTAAGTGCAACTTCGAGGCGCGATGCGAACTGGACTTCTTCCGTGCGCTCGCGGGGTGGCAGCCGCAGCAACATGACGCGCGCATGCGCGTTTTCCAGCAAGACGCTAAAGTGAGCGTCGTCGATCGCCATAGGATCGCGCTCCGAATAAGGAACGCGCAGCTGAATCAGCGCAAGGGAGTCTTCCAGCTCGACGAGCATCAACTCGGCCGGCTGTTGCGAGCGATTTGTGAGGGAATAAGAAACGCCGCCGCGATTCCAGAGGACCGGAGCGGGGCCGCTGCGCAACGGTTCCGCTTCGCCGGAGTCCGAGGAGCGAACCAGATCATCGCACTGGATGCAGACGAGCAGGCTTTCCTTGGTCAACTTCGGGAGGCCCAGTTTGGAATTTGCTGCCACGGAGTACCGAACAGCGCGCACGTGACGGTTCTGCAGATCAGGCACGGCACCGTTTTATTCTGATGGTTGCGTCGCGGCGGCGGCCGGCACTTGGGCGCTCGCCATGCGGGCGAAGACGGAGACAGCAAACAACGCTACCAGAACGCCAGAGTTGCGCACGAGGTCACCTGGAATGCCTCAGAAATCGAAATACTGTCGCTGATAATTCTTACATCGTCAACTAATCAAACGTTTAAGAGCTCAAGGCATCTCTCGACTGAATTTGCCGTTGCATTCCGGATAGAGACGCTTCGCCTTTACGCGTTAAATTGCGCCTGTTTGTGGCGCGAAAAGCTTGCCGCCAAACGACGAAGTGCGAAATGGAGACGAACATGTACAGGGCGATTGCAATGATTCTCAACCTGATTTTGACTGTGGCGTTCGGTTCTGAACCGGCGAAGGCGCCACAGGCCTGGGACGCCAAATCGATCACGTGGCAGAAAGTCGATCCGGATGGAACCAAATGGGCAGTGCTGCAAGGACGAAGCGACGTAACTGGAGAAGCATTCACTTACGCGGCGTTTGTTCCTGCAGGATTTCATGACTTTCATGCGCATGGTAGCGACGCCCGAGTGGCCGTGGTTCAAGGCGTATTGAAGGTGAGTTTCGGCGAATCGCAAGATTTGGAGCACCTCAAATCGTATCCCATAGGGACGTTCTTGTACGTTCCGGCGAATGTGAAGCACACGATGGCGGCGAACGAGGACACTATTATTATTGGCACTGCTGTCGGACCATGGCACACCGATCATCCTGGTGAGCATCACCATCACTAATCGCTGAACCAATAGTCGGCGCCGCAAATCACTTGATCGCGCCAATTCCGCGTGCAGGAAATCTTGTAACGCGCAGCCGGGCAGTGCGGGGTTAGACTGTTGGTGATGAAGCGTGGAACGAAATTTCTGATTGCGCTGGTCGTGATTGCTGTGCTGCTGGCCGCGGTCGTCAGCGTTACGCACAACGGCCTAAGTGCCCGCGCGCAACCGAGCGCACTGGAAGCGGCGATTGCGGCCGTCATGCGCAAGCTGGCTATGCCTTTCTCGGCGCGCGACGCGAAGAACCCCGTAACGAACACGCCGGATTTACAGCGTGACGCGCGGCTGCATTTTGCCGATCACTGCGCGATCTGCCACGGCAACGAGGGCAGCGGCGAGACGGCGCTAGGGCGCGGAATGTACCCCAAGCCACCGGATTTGCGTTCATCACAAACGCAAGAGCGCAGCGATGGAGAAATTTTCTGGATCATTGAAAACGGAGTGCGGCTGACGGGAATGCCGGCATTCGGGGGCTCCGGTCAGCACGGAAACAGCGAGGACAGCTGGAAGCTGGTGCATTTCATCCGGCATTTGCCGGCGCTGACTGCCGAAGAGCGCATTGAAATGGAAAAGTACAATCCGAAAGGTCCAGAAGACTTACAAGAAGAGCAAGATGAGAAAGATTTCTTGCGTGGAGCTCCGGAGAAGCCCTCCGCGAAGCCGGAGCGTCACCACCACTAGAGTGTAGTCCGTTGGTCGGCTCTAGCCGTTGGCCGCGCGGTGTGAGATAAGAATTAGAGGAGAGAAACCATGAAACTCCGCTGGATTGCATTGTTGATTGCATTTGCGCTCGCGGCACCGGCGTTTGCGCACGGCGACAAGAAGCACGTCATCGGAACGGTCGAGAAATTGAGCACCGAAGCGATAACGGTGAAAACGAAGGACGGTAAATTGGTGGATATAAAGCTGGCACCAACTACGGCCTATGTCACGAATGAAGACAAACCGGCCAAGTTCGCGGACCTCGCGGTCGGGCAGCGCGTGGTAGTTCACGCCGATCCGAAAGGACCGGATCTCATCGCCGCGACCGTGAAGTTTGCGAGCGGGGCAACTACGCCGGCTGCGGCGGCCTCGCCTAAGTAGCGCACGGCAAGCTGGTCGTCTATCCAAATCGTTTCGCTAGGAAGCATGCGGTCTTAGTACTCCTACACCCGTTCGCTCGCCTTTGTGACCGTCTCTTGACGATTATTTACTGGACAGATTTGTGTCCAAGCCCTAGCATTTGCCTCCGCATCATCCAGCCATTACCAGACTTGGGTGTCTTGTTGGGCTTTCTGTCTTGAGTTTCCGTCAACTTGCGTCGATGGGTGGAAAAAGGGGGGAAGTATGAGTGTGTCTCTGAATTGCGTGAAGCCGCGCGCATTTTTGTCCATAGCGGCTGGTTTCGTCCTGATCTGTATGACAGGCGGAGGTTCAGTTCTTTCGGCGCAGTCGCCCGGACAGAAACATGCGAGTTCCGTAAACCACGTGACATTCATGGGAACCCACCTGCTGACAAAGGGCGCAAGCAGCGGAACCATTCCTGGGGGCTTTCTAATCTCCCAAGCGAACGAAGAGGATGAAGAGTTTGACATCCCGGGCGTGTCGGGTAACAACAGTGCAGCGCGAGTGCGTTCGGCGGGCGTGCCGACGCCTGCGGGAAATCCGATAGGCACGGGAGTTTTCTTTGGTCTTCAAGGCCTCTCGCAATTCGACCAAGCTGTGGCGTTCACCGGGCAGGCGAACGGTGCCAATGGTCAACTCGAGCCGCCAGACCAGGGACTTGCTGTGGGCAACGGAATCGTGGTTGAAGCAATCAACAATGCCATCCAGTTTTACTTAACGAACGGGACGCCTCTTCTTCCGTCCGCTTTAGCAATGAACGCTCTCTACAACGTTGCTCCGACCTTCACCCTCGATGCAGCTGGGAACGTGGTGTCGTTCGGCCCGTCCCTAAGCGATCCGCGCGTGTACTACGACTCGATCAACGGATTTTTCATCGTTACCGAGGTGGAGATCGATGCTGATCCCCTGACGGGAGAGTCAGAATCAAGCAGCCACATTTTCATCGCGGTGATACCGAACAATCTGTCCGTGGTGAACGTCTTCTCGCTGGACGTGAGCAACGACGGTGATGCGGCGTTCGGCTCTTGTCCGTGTTTCGGCGATCAGCCGTTGATCGGCGCCGACGCCAACGGCTTCTACATCAGTACAAATGCATTCAATATTGCCCAACGCACTTTCCGCGGCGCGCAGATCTATGCGATTCCGCTCACGGCCCTGGAAACAGGTGCTCCTGGAAACATTACGACAGTCCGCTTCGGCGACCTGACGCAGGGTGGCGAACCGGCTTTTTCGATCCAGCCGGCCGCGGTACCGCCCGGAGGAAGCTTTGAATCCGCCCAGAACGGCACTGAATACCTGGTCAGCACATTTCACAACGTGCTCGACAACCGGCTCACCGTGTGGGCGCTCACGAATACTGAATCTCTGAAGACCGCAACGCCTTCGCTTACGCTGGTTAATGGCGTAGTGGATTCAGAGAGCTATGGAGTGCCGCCAGCCGCCCAACAGAAGCCAGGCCCGACGCCGCTGCGCGACTTGATCGCTTCGCCGGAGAGTCCGTTCGGCACGTTCAAGAATCATCTGGAACTGATCGAAGACAACGACGATCGGTTGCAGCAGGTCACATTCGCCGCAGGGAAGCTTTGGACCTCGGTACCGACCGCGGTGAAGACCCAGCAAGGCCCGGTGCGCGCCGGCGCAGGGTGGTTCATCCTGACGCCTTCAGTTGGGCCCGGACAGGTCAGCGCGACTGTTTTCAACCAGGGCTACGTGGCGATCGACTCGCCTCAGCAGAACAGCGTGATGTTCCCGGCGGTCGGAGTTAACGCCGCAGGTAAAGCAGCCATCTCCTTCTCCGTGGTGGGCGAGGACTTCTTTCCCAGCACGGCCTATGCCCTGCTGGATGCCGTCAAAGGCGCCGGGCCTATCGTCATTTCGGGACCGGGCGTTGCTCCCGACGATGGTTTCAGCGGCTACGCGCCTTTTGCTGGCCGCAGCGCGGCCCGCTGGGGGGATTACTCCGCAGCCGTCGCGGACGAGTCCGGCAACATCTGGATGGGTGGGGAAATGATCCCTCGCAACCCGCCGATTATTCTGGCCGGCAATTGGGGCACATTTATCACCGCCGTCGCACCTTAAGGCCAACTGCCGCACGGCTATTCATCGGAAAAACCGTTTGGGCAATCTAACTGAGAAGCGCGGGCACAAGTTGTCCGCGCTTTTTTTTTGGGGAGGCGATCTGCGGTTATTCGTCGACGAGATGGCAGGAATGGGTTTTGATGACGAGCCATACGGACTGTCCCGGCGCCAGTTCGAGAGCTCGCTGAGCACCGCGAGTGACGTGAACCAGGAACATGGCGCCGGCATTTACGCGGCACACGATGGTTGGGCCATTGATTTCAAGTGAATCGATTACGCCAGCTAGGATATTACGGGCGCTTAGACCTTCCGGTCTGCGCGTCGCCAGGAGGATATCTCCGGCCCGAATCGCAACGTGAACACGATTTCCGACTGCCGCATAGGCAAGCGGCACTTCAAGTTCAGCTTCCGATCCAGCGAGCCGAACGCGCATGACGCCATCCGGCTCGCGCATGTCCTGCACAACGGCGGACAAGTGGTTTTCGAAGCCGGCGGCATACGCCAGACGTTTCTTCCGAGGCGCGTCGAGTACGGCATACGGAGCGCCCTCCGCTACGATTTGGCCGCGGTCAATTGCGAGCACACGCTCGCCGAGCGCGTCCACTTCGTCGCGTTGATGAGTGACGTACAAAATGGCCAGCTGACGGACTCTGTTCCAGGCGCGTAAGTCATCCACGATGGCGGATTTCAGTTCGGCGTCGAGGCCCTTGAGCGGTTCATCGAGAAGGACTGCACGGGGCGACGTAGCCAGCGCACGCGCCAACGCCACTCTCTGGCCTTCGCCACCGGAAATTTCGGCAGGCTTGCGGCGAGCGAGGCGCTCGACGCGAAAAGCCGTCAGCAGGTCCTGGGCACGATTGGCGCGATCAGCGGGGTCCAGGTCCTGCAGGCCAAAAGCGACATTTTGTTCGACCGTGAGGTGCGGGAACAGTGCCGGATCCTGGAACAAGTAAGCCAGATGGCGGCGCTGCGGCGGCACAAATGTGTTCGTCGCCGTGTCGTGGAGAGTCTCACCGTTCAGAACGATGCGCGCGGACGTGGGCTTCAGCAAGCCGGCAACGCAATCCAAAAGCGTGGATTTACCTGCTCCGGATGGCCCGAACAGAATTGTAATCCCAGGATCGAGGCGAAAATTCGCCGTAAGTTCGAAGGCACTGTGGCTGCCTGCGCCAGTTCGCTTAAAGCGGAACTGAGCTTCCAACTGTGCGCGAGCCGAATTCCCAGCGGTCATCTAGTTGGCCACGGCGACCACACGCGGCGGTTCACGGCGTAGATTGTTGACAGCACTGCAAAAGAAATCAGGAGCAGGGCGATCGCCATGCGATTTGCCGCACTATAGTCGAGCGATTGAACGTGATCGTAGATGTCTATGGAGATGGTCCGGGTGACTCCAGGAATATTTCCACCCACCATGAGCACAACGCCGAATTCGCCGAGCGTGTGGGCGAAGCTCAACACGGCCGCGGTGATGAGGCCTGGAACAGAAAGCGGCAACAGAATTTGTCGGAATGAGCGCCAGCGACCAGCGCCCAGAACCGCTGCCGCATCCAACAGGCGGAGGTCAACGCTTTCAAAGGCCATCACCAAAGGCTGAACCGCGAACGGCAGACTGTACAGAATCGACGCCACGACGAGTCCGGTGAACGTGAACGCTAGAGTGTGGCCGAACCACGCCATCCACAATTTCCCTAGCACACCGTTGGCGCCCATGGCGGTCAGCAGATAGAAACCGAGAACCGTTGGCGGCAAGACCAGCGGAAGCGCGACGAGGCTCTCAATCACAAATTTGGCTCGCCATTTGGTCTGCGAGAGCCAGTAGGCAAGCGGAATAGCCAGCACGAGCAAGATTGCCGCGACGAGTACGGCAAGACGGACCGAAAGCCAGAGCGCTTCCACTATTTATGCCTCGATGGCTGCCGCGCGTCGGCGGGCAGGTGAAAGCCGGCCTTTTCGAGGATGCCACAGCCCCGGCCTTCGGTCACAAACTGCACAAAATCCTGCACAGCGGACTTGTCCTTGGCACTTTTCAGGACAACGACGCTTTGCTCAATCTTTGGATAGGAGCCTTGCGGAATCTCCCATCGTTTGCCATTTCGCATTGTTGCTGATTGTGCCTGCGAGTATGAGAGAAGTCCCGCTTGCGCATTGCCCGACTGAGCAAACTGCGCCGCCTGCGAGATGTTTTCACCCAATACCAGTTTCGGGCGGACTTGTTCATAAACGCGGGCGGACTGCAAGGCATGCACGGCAGCGCGTCCATACGGGGCGTGAGTTGGATTCGCAATTGCTACTTTGGCAATTTCGGGCTTCAACAGGCAGTTCCACTTCTCCGTCTGCGGATCGCACTTTGCATCTGGCGATAGCCACAACACCAGCCTGCCCTCGGCATAGATTACGGCGCTTCGTGGCTCCGCGAGGCCATTCTGGATCAGCTTGGCCGGAAATTCGGTGTCCGCGGAAAAGAACAGGTCGAAAGGCGCTCCGTTCTGAATTTGCGCGAACAAATTTCCGCTGGAACCAAAGACGAGTTCGGCATGCATCCCCGTGCTCGCTTCGTAGGCGGCGGCAATTTCGGGCATCACAGTCTGCAGGTCCGAAGCTGCGGCAACACGAATTTGTTTTTTTTGTGCAATGACGAGAGCGGCTGCGCAAGAGATCACGAGCAAAATGCATAGGAAACGGAAGAGGATTGTTCTTGCGGGCATGGGCTTTCTCCTGCAAGCAGCTGTTCAAAAACGCAGAATCATAACTTCGGTGGATTTGATCAGAGCGGCAGCGCGCTCGCCGGCTTTAAGGCGCATCTCTTTTGCGGCATCAGCGGTGATGATAGAGGTAATGTGCTGCTCACCGATGGCCAGCGTGACTTGAGCGAGCAGGCCGCTATATTTGATATCCACCACGCGGCCTATCAACTGGTTGCGGCCGCTGATTTTGCGAAAAGTGCCGCGACGAGAAGCAATGTCGCCGCGCTCGAGCTTTTTGGGGATGAGGCGATCGATTTCGCTTTCGGGAACCCGATGGTGGCCGCCGGGTGTTTTCGCCGTGCGCAGTTTGCCGTGGTAGATCCACTGTTTCAGCGTGGGATAGCTAATGCCCAGAATGTTCGCGGCTTCTCGAGGCGACAACAGTCTTTGCACGGTTCACTCCGCGGTGATATGCAATTCTACGCAGAATGTACCATACTTATGGTGTGATTTTATACGTTTTCCGACGACCTGCGGAAACGAGGCCTAATTCCGTAGCGGCTTTCCCGTTTTCAGGGTGAACGCGATCCGTTCCTGTGTTTTCTTTTCGCCGAGTAAAGAGACAAAGGCCTCGCGCTCCAGGTCCAGTACATATTGTTCGCTGACGAACTGCGGCGAAGTCAGCGCACCGCCGGCGAGAATATTCGCCAGTTTGCGTGCGACGACCGCGTCGTATTCGGAAGCGTAACCGCCGCGCACGAGCAGGTGAATGGCGAGCTTGGCTCCGGCGAGGAACTGCTCGCCCAGAACTTTGATCTGCGTGCTCTGAGCGCCTTCCTGCCGGCTTGCGGCCGCAGGTTTCCAGCCAGATCGCAGCAAGCCTAGCGTGGTTTCCTTCGCGTCGGCGACGAGCCGCTGCGTGTTCATCGAATAGCGGTCTTCACGCCGGAAATAGCCGAGCTCGCGACACTCTTCGGCACTTGTGCCGACTTTCGCCATCGCCACGGTTTCAAAAATCGGCTTCAACGCGTGGAACAGATCCAAATCTTCGCCGCCTGCAGCATTTTCGTTCGCGCGAATGAGCATTTCCTTGGAACCGCCGCCCCCGGGAATCAGTCCGACGCCCGCTTCCACTAGTCCCACATACGCTTCGGCGGCAGAATGGATTCTTGCGGCGTGCAGGCTGATTTCGCAGCCGCCGCCAAGCGCCATACCCTGCGGCGCAGCAACCACCGGTTTTTTGGCGTACTTGATGGCGAGATTGACGTTTTGAAATTGCTTCACGGCGAGGTGCAGCTCGTCCCATTCCTGCTCCTGCGCGCCGACCAGGACGAGCATCAGGTTCGCGCCGACAGAAAAATTCACGGCCTGATTGGCGATGACCATCGCGTCGAAGTCGGTTTCGAGGCGCTTCAGTCCTTTGTGAATCATGCTGATCAGGTCCGCGCCGATGGCGTTCATCTTGGCATGGAATTCGCAGCAGACGACACCGTCGCCAAGGTCCACGAGGCTCGCGCCGGAATTGCGCTCCACTTCCCTGCCCGCGTCTTTCAGGGATTTCAGAATTAAAATGCCCGCCGGCTCTCCGACCTTCTGAGTGCCCGCAGCGAGATCAAAAACGCGCGTCTCGCTTTTTTCCGATCCGTAAAAACTCTTCCGTCCGCTGGTCAATGCTTTCTCGATCAGCGCCGGGATCGCGCGGCCCTCTTTTTGGACCTGCGCAGCGAACACGCTGAGTCCAAGAGCGTCGATCATTTCGAACGGGCCCAGTTCCCAGCCGAAGCCCCATCGCATGGCTCGGTCCACGTCTACCAGGCTGTCGGAAATTTCCGGAACGCGCCGAGCTGCGTAAAGGCAGGTTTCCGAAATTGCGTTCCACAAAAATTGTTGCGCCTTGTCGCCCTTTTGCCCGTCCATCACGGGTCCGATGAGAGCGCGCAGCCGCTGGCGCGTATCTTCAATTGCTTTTCCGCCTTCGATAGAAGCAAATTTTGCCTTTTGACGGGCGCGATATTCCATCGTGTTGACGTCGAGCGTCAGAATTTCCTTTTCGCCTTCGGCCTTCACCTTCTTGTAGAAGCCCTGCCCTGTCTTCTCTCCCAGCCAGCCGCGCTTGATCATCTCTTCCACAAGCGCCGGTACTTTGTAGCGTTCGCGCGACTCGTCGTTGGGAGCGGTTTCGTAGATGTTCCGCACCACGTGAGCGAGCACGTCCAGACCGACAATATCGGTGGTTCGAAAAGTTGCGGACTTCGGCCAGCCGACGGCCGGTCCAGTGCAGGCGTCGACTTCCTCCACGGTCATATCGAGTTCATTCATCAAGCGCAGAGCGTTTAGTACGGAAAACGTCCCGATGCGATTGGCAATGAAGTTCGGCGTATCTTTCGCGACGACGACGCCCTTGCCGAGGCGGCGGTCGCAAAAATCGCTCAGAGTTCCGATGACGTTTGGAAGCGTCTTCGGCCCAGGGATGACTTCGACCAACTTTAAGTAGCGTGGCGGGTTAAAAAAGTGTGTGCCGGCCCAGTGCTGTTGAAATTCGTCGGGCAGCCCTTCGGCAATCAAGTGCACGGGCAGGCCGGAGGTGTTGGTGGTGACGATAGCGCCCGGCTTGCGAAACTGCGCGACGCGGGAAAGGAGCTTGCGCTTGATCTCCAGATTTTCCGCAACGACTTCGATGATCCAGTCGGCTTCGGCGCAGCGCGCCAGGTCATCTTCAAAATTGCCAATGGAGATCTTGTCTGCAAGGTTCGCGCTGAAAAAGGCCGCCGGCCGCGACTTTTTCGCCGCTTCAATGCCGTTGCGCGCAAAGCGGTTGCGTTCGCTCGGTGGGGCATCCGGCTTCAGGTCGGGCGGAACGATGTCCAGCAACACGCAGGGCAGTCCGGCATTGGCAAAATGCGCTGCGATGCGGGCACCCATGGTACCGGCTCCTAAAACCACTGCTTTCTGTATGGGAAGCTTCATGGCCAGCCTTAAAGCCGAGATGAACGCGGCGACAGGTCCGGAGCTTGTACCGCAACCCCGAGTTGCACAGGTTACAAAACCGGCAAAGCAGGGTCAAACCGAAGCACTCGACATGGGCGCGGCGCTAAAATAGGAACAGCACCATGAACGACAAGGTCAACGAAAAGGTCAACGACACGCTGCAGTGGCTGCGCAAGACTGAGCAAAAGTTTCGCGAACTGGCCTACGGCGATGCGGCGTCCCCGCGGCCAAAAATTGGCGTTGCTTTGGCAGGTGGCTTTGCACGGGGCATCGCACACATCGGAGTTTTGCGGGTATTTCGCGATGCAGGCATTCCTATCGACTACGTCGCGGGCACCAGTGTGGGCGCCCTGATCGGAACTGGCTTCTGCGCCGGAACTTCGCTCGAATTGATGGAAGAGACTGGCAAGCAAACGACCTTCGCCGATTTCGGCCGGTGGACTCCTTCGTGGCTGGGCCTGGCCACCAATCAGCGGATGGAAAAATATATGGCGCGCTTGACCAGCGCGACGACTTTTGAGGAATTGAAAATTCCTCTGGCGATCAGTACCACGGACATCAACGCGGGCATCACCATTTACTATTCGAGCGGACCGATTGCGCCCGCGCTGCGCGCGTCCTGTGCGTATCCCGGGCTGTTCGTCCCTATTCAATACGACGGACGCACCTTGGTGGACGGATTTCTCACTTCTCCCGTTCCCGTGGAAGGCGCGCTGCTTCTAGGAGCCGATGTAGTCGTTGCGGTATTTCTCGAATCGGGCGGCATCGAAAATCCGCGCACAGCGGTGGACATCATCAGCCGCTCTTTCAACATCATTCAGGGCCATTCCGAAATCACTTGGCGGCAGCAGGCCGATATCGTGATTGAACCGGACGTGACATCGTTTGCGTGGGACGACTTCACGAAGACGCCTGAGCTGGTTGCGGCCGGCGAAGCCGCTGCGAAGAAAGCGATTCCGGAAGTCTTGGCATTATTGCGCCGGCAGAAGAAGGACTCAGCAATCTAAGACGTTTTCGCGCGATCGCCGAGAGCGACCGGCTCGGAGGTTTGCAGGCGCGCTTCGACTTTCACAGGCTGGCCTTCGCCCTTGCCGCGCTGCGTGAGCCAAGCGGCCAAACCCTCGGCGAACCGTTCCGGCGTCAGTTGAAAACTCGCTTCAAGCATTCCATCGGCAACTGGCAAAGTGTCGTCGAACTCCGCAGAATTCGTGAAATTGCGCATACAGAATTGGTCTAGCCACTCGAGCGGGCATGCGCGGCGCTCGCCGCGGATCACCACATCCACCAGAAACTTTTGCGCGTACATGGCATCAGATTAGCATTGCTCGCTGCGAGGTGCGCGCAGCGTCTAACTGTTAAGATAGAGCTTAGGAGCCAAAACTTGAAAACGCGACTTGGCGTGGCAGCGTTTTGCGGATGTCTGGTGTTGGCCCTTGCCGTCTGGCCCAGCCTCGCCCAGGGTCCGCATCCGGCAGTGTTGCAGCTGGATGTCTGGCGCAAGGCAGTCGTGGCGGGAGACGCCCAATCGCTCACGCCGCTATATGCGAACAGCGCCCGGATCGTTGGACCGAAAGAGTCGGCATCTAGCGTTGCATCCGAGATTGCCTATTGGACGGGCTGGCAGGCTAAGGGCCTCAAGAGCATTTCCGCTGAAATCGAAGGGACGCAGGAGCCACAACCCGGGTTCCACGTGCTGTCCATTCAGTTGACCTTGGTGGCCTCCGAGAGCGGCACGCCGAAAAGGTATTTCATTAAGATTGCGCAGGGCTACGCGGAACAGAACGGTGTTTGGAAAATTGCCGCTGAGCAGCGGGAAGAGGCGACCCGCCTGAAGGGCCCCGCCGCAAAGAAAGATCTGTACCCAGTCGACGCCAATGCGAAACAGGAGATCGAAGAGGCTTTGCACACTGCCGCGAAGTCACGCAAACGCGTCATGCTGGTTTTTGGCGGCAACTGGTGCTACGACTGCCATGTCCTGGACGCAGCCTTCCACACGCCGGAAATCGCGCCGACGCTAAATCGCAACTACGTCGTAGTGCATGTCGACGTAGGTGAGTACAACAAGAATCTCGACCTCGCCAAGAAGTATGAAGTCCCTCTCGAACGTGGCGTTCCGGCTGCCGCCGTCCTCGACAGCGATGGCAAACTCTTGGTCAGCCAGAAGAATCAGGAGTTCGAAAAGGCGCGCTCGATGGCGCCGGAAGACATTCTAGCCTTCCTGAACAAATGGAAACCCACTGCAGTCCAGCGATAGGCTGGCTCCCTTTTCTACAAAACGAGGCGAATATCTGGATCAATCACGACGTGCGTCGCCGTCTCGCCATTGACCGAATATTGGTCGCCGTGCTCATTGCGGAGATGGAAAAAACGGCTGATGTGGTAGTCCTCGTCGAAAATTGAAAAAACCTTCTCCGTCTCGGCGCGAGAAAGCTTGAATGCACTCAATGGAACGGGTTCCCCGGGTTTGGCTGCGAGACAGGTGTATTGCCGGTAGAGTTCTTGCAGGGAAAGCGTAGGGACGGGGGTAGCGGCATGGGCGGCCATACGTCACCTTCCTTCAGCGCGCGGATAACTCAATTCTACACCCAATTCACTCCTGTGGCGCCTCACGTCGTCACTTTGTCAACCACGGGCGAATCCTCTATCATTTTTCTGCAACCAAACGAATCGAGCCTGCCGGATCGTTCGCACAAGGAGGAAGTACATGGCCATCGCAGTTGGACAAACGGCGCCGGATTTTTCGCTGAAGGATCAGTACGACAAGGACGTGAAGCTCTCCGATTTTGCGGGGAAGAAAAACGTAGTGCTCGTTTTTTATCCGCTGGACTGGAGCCCGGTCTGCACCAACGAACACGCCTGCCTTGTAAACGACATGAAGAGATTTGAAACGCTCGACGCCGCGGTGCTGGGTGTGAGCGTGGACAGTGCCTGGTCGCACAAAGCCTATGCGGAGAAAATGGGCATTAGGTATTCGCTGCTTGCAGATTTTAATCCGCGCGGCGCGATGGCCGATAAATACGGTGTGTATCTCGCCGAAAAAGGGATCACCGGCCGCGCCATCGTCATCGTCGGCAAAGATGGCAAAGTGGCCTGGGCGAAAAACTACGACATTCCCGTGGTTCCAGACGTGGCGGAAGTTACGTCGGCTCTGCAGCAAGTGAAAGCCGCCAGCGCGTAATCGGTCGGCATAGAGGAATTGACGAGGCCAGCGCCGCCCGCGCTGGCCTTTGTTACTGCGCGGCGCGAATCGCACCAACAAGAAACTGTGAGACCAACGACAAGCAAAGCGTCAAGACACCGCCAATTACAAGTGGCCAGCGCAGCGGATTCTTTCGTATCAGCGAATACGCAGCGGCGAGCCCTCCGATAAATCCGAACCAGATAAAACCGATCATCATTACATGATTGGCCCATTCTGGCGCTAACCACTTTTTCAGCGGCTCCGACAACGCCGCTGTACTCACTCCTGGGATTCGCAAGAACAAACTCAGTGTGATGTTTATCAGCAGAAAGATCGCAAAGGCGTCACCATCCGCTCGATCAACCTTTTCGCCCGGCGTCGCGAAAGGCTCTCGCTCCGGCGGAAGCAACCGCATCCATCCGACTAAAATCGGAGCCGCAGCCGCAAGCAACAGCAGCAGGTACAAGACGAGCGCCAGCCGATGATCGAGCGCGAAAGGCATACTGGAAACAAAGCGTTTGTGTCGGCAAACCTATTTCACGAAGTCGTTGCGAGCCACCGAGCCGCCTTTCATCACAAACTTCACTTTCTCCAACGTTGTGACGTCAGCCAGCGGATCGCCTTCCACAGCGATCAAATCCGCGTAGTGTCCCTTCTCCAGTGAACCGACCTTGTCACTCCATCCGATTAGGTCCGCGGCATTCAACGTTGATGCGCGAATCGCATCCATCGGCTTCATCCCCCACTCCACCATTTTGCCGAACTGTTTCGCGTTGTCTCCATGCGGGTAAACGCCAGAGTCAGTGCCGTAAGCTATCTTCGCTCCAGCCTGAAACGCCTTGCGGAAATTCTCGCGCTGTAGCCGGCCTATCTTTTTTTCCTTTTCAATGGATTCGGGAAGCATGCCAGCTTTAGCGCCCTCTTGCAGGATGAAATCGTCATTGTAAATGTCGAAGACAAGATAGGTTCCACGCTGTTTGGCCAGTGCGATCCCCTCATCGTCAATCAAGCTCGAATGTTCAATTGAATCAATCCCTGCGCGAATCGCGTCCTTAATGGACTGAGTGCCATGTGCGTGCGCCGCAACCTTGCGTCCCAATTTGTGCGCTTCTTCGGCGATGGCCTGCATCTCTTCCAGAGTGTACTGCGGCGTGCCGGGCAGGTCGCCTTTGCTAAGGACGCCGCCCGACGCGCAAATCTTGATCACATCCGCGCCATACTTGATCACTTCGCGCACCTTGGCTCGGGCTGCCCACGGGCCATCGGCAACTCCCTCAGACCGGTAGTGATATTCGAATGGCAGAAGGTTGTCGTCGCAATGCCCGCCGGTGATGCCGAGCGGCGGCCCTGACACCAGCATGCGCGGTCCTTCGATTTCGCCCGCGTTCACTCCGTCGCGCACCGCCACATCCGTAAAACCGCTGGCGCCGACATTGCGAATCGTGGTGAATCCCGCTCGCAACGTGAGGCGTGCGTTCTTAACGCCCGTGACGGCCTCGCGTGGTACGGAGATGCCTAGTCCGGCGTAGCCGCTGCTTTGCGGATCAGCGGTAACGTGAGTGTGCACATCAATTAGTCCGGGAAGGCACGTCGCACGCGAAAGGTCGATCGCTCCCGCGCTTGAACCGGCGGCAGGCGCCACGGATGTAATCACTCCGTCGGCATCAAACGTGACAATCTGATCCGAAAGCATTTGCCCCGTCCGCACGTCCAGCAACTTGCCGCAGCGCACCGAACCTGGAGCAGCCTCGGCCGCTACTACCGCCAGCAAACACACACTCAGAGCAAGAAACAGTCTGCGCATCAGCCCCTCACGAGAACGAATTGAAAGAGAACACAAAAGGATAACGCCGCTGGCAGCAAACGCCAACACGTAGCATCGGATTCGGTCAATTGATCCCAGCCTTGAGGCTGATGCCGGGGCTAATGCTTGGGGCCGAACACAATTCCCAAAAACGTGGTGATCGCGGCAAAATACGGCGCGAGCGTTTTTAACCAGCGTTCCGCAGTTTCCGACCCTACTGCCGGACCTGCTCCCAGTTCTCGTTGAACCTGACGCGCCAATCGCGTCCCGAGTCTACCGCCGACCACAGCCAAGAACGCACCTGCCATGGAATAAAAAACGAGTGATAAGGCCCATCCGCTAGGCATTATTGGCACGTATAATTGACCATTCTGGGAGATGCGAAGTGCCTGGTCCATCCGGCCGAGCGCGAAAAGCAAAATCATTTGCACATATCCAGTCACACCAGCCAAAAATCCCAGGACTAGATAGGCGGACGTCGTGACTCTTCCCCTTAGTGCCCCTAGCACGATTCCGCCGAATAGCGGGGCGGCGATGGCCAGGCCGTGCCAAACCCAGTCAAAACGGAACCCCGTTATTGGCTGCCAATCAATCCAGATAAAAAAGGCGGCTAAAAGCGTGCTACAAGAAAGGCCTACTAGCGGGGCCATATCGGACGGCGTCAGGGCCCAGATTTCCCCAGGACCAGATTGAAATTTCTCTTGAGACGATCTTTTCCACTGCCGACATACGGGATGCGATTGGTGTGTAAAATGTCAAATCCCTGCTGCAAAAACGGCAGATCACCGCTGCGTCAGAAATATTTTCCGCACAGTATGGGCATCTCACGTTGTCTCCCTGCAGAGCGAAGTCATGAAACGATGCGGACATGTTACTGGATTTTTTATCTATGTGTTACTTATTTTTGTAATGACCTAATAAAAAGCACCAGCTGCCAGCGCTGTTCTTCTGTGAATCGCTTCTTGAAGCTGGGCATCGGCCGGTGGCCCTCGCTGATTTTATAGAACAGCTCACCATCGGTGATGGTGCTCATGTGAGCGGAGTCGGTGAAATTCGTCGGCTGAGGGTCGTACATCCGCGCCTGCGATCCGTCGCCTTTGCCGGAGTCGCCGTGGCACTCCGCGCATTTGTCCAAATACGATTTGCGAGCGCCAGGAAGGTCGGCCTGTGACGCCTTCAGCGGATTCTGCACCTTCTTCGCTTCTTCCGGCACAATCCACGGCCCCGGATGAAAGAACGCATACAACGCCGAGCCGGCAGCAACAAGCAGAAGCACCACAAAGATTGTTCCAGCGATTTTTTTACGGGCAGGCGAGGGCATATACAAAGAAAATTCTCGCACAACGCTGCTGCGTTTCCCACGCGTCATGACGTGGGCACTAACGCCCGTGACCCTCCAATTCCCTGCTTTAAGTTGAATTGTTGTGTTCTGGGGCTTATCCGCGGAATGTGAGGTAGAGCAGCTCGGCGTTGAAGGCGACGATGGTAATGGCGATCACCCAGGCAACAATCGCGGTGAGCCGCGAGTTCACAAAGGAACCCATCTTCGCCCGGCTGCTGGTGAACTGAACCAACGGGATCACGGCAAACGGCAACTGAAAACTGAGAATCACCTGGCTCAGAATCAGCAACGAGGTGACTTTCCCCTCACCGTAGATTCCGATGACGATCACCGCCGGAATAATCGCCAGCGCGCGCGTGATTAACCGGCGCAGCCAGGGCCTCAATCGCAAATTAAGGAAGCCTTCCATCACGATCTGGCCGGCCAGCGTGCCGGTCAACGTGGAGTTCTGCCCCGAAGCCAGCAAAGCGCATGCAAAAAGCGTGCTCGCCAAGCTGGCACCGAGTACCGGCGTCAACAGCTTGTACGCATCCGAGATTTCCGCCACGTCGTGCAGCCCGCGCGTATAAAAAGCCGCCGCTCCCAGAATCAGGATCGCTGCGTTGATGAACAGCGCGAAGCCGAGCGCCAGCGTCGAATCGAACACCGCAAACCGCAACGCTTCGCGTTTGCCCGAAGTGTCCGTCGGAAAAGCCCGCGTCTGCACAATACTCGAGTGCAGATAAAGATTGTGCGGCATCACCGTAGCACCCAGGATGCCGATCGCGATGTACAACATTTCGCGGTTCTTCAAAATCTCCAGTCGCGGCACGAATCCATGTATTGCTTCTTGCCACAGCGGGCGGGCGAAAAAGATTTCGTAGGCGAAACACGCCCCGATTGTGGCGATCAGCGTAATGACGAAAGCTTCGATCAACCGGAAGCCGCGCCCCTGCAGCGCCAGCACAATCAGCACATCGAGGGCCGTAATGATTACGCCGGCAAGAAGCGGAATACCGAAGAGTAGCTTCAACGCAACCGCCGAACCGAGAACTTCAGCAAGGTCGCACGCCGCGATGGCAATTTCGCAGAGGACCCACAACGCAAACGACACTGGCTTCGAATAGGATTCGCGACAGGCCTGCGCCAAATCACGTCCGGTAACGATGCCCAGTTTGGCCGAAAGCGCCTGGAGCAGCATCGCCATCAGGTTACTGAGCAGGATCACGCTTAACAGCGTGTACCCGAACTTTGAGCCGCCGCCGAGGTCGGTCGCCCAGTTGCCGGGGTCCATATATCCAACAGCGACGAGGTAACCGGGCCCGGCAAATGCCAGCACCTTGCGGAACCAGCTCAGACCAGGCGCAATGGGAATCGTTCGATGCGCTTCGGGAAGCGATGGCGACAGCATCGGCGCCGCTCCGGCAAACGCTGCCGGCGCGCGATTCGCCTCTGCGGCGGGTTCTGCTTCGATCAGTTGGTCCGTCGTCCGGGGCATCTTCAATTGAGCTATCGCCAGAGGTTAACTATGGTGAATGCTCTGACTAAACTATCTTTAATAGCGACAAGTGTCAATAGGCTTTTTTTCGCTTGTGTCGCTGGAGAATTAAAGGGGGGCGCGGTGCTGTGATACCTTGGGAAAGAAGCTAGGAGACACGCATGGACGAGAAGCAACAGCCGCAGCCCGGCCAAATGCAGATCAAGGCCGACGAAAAAGAGCTGCAAGGCCTTTACAGCAATCTGGTAATGCTCCAGCACAACCTGGAGGAGTTCACCCTGAATTTTGTCTACATTTTTCCGAACGGCGCACAGGGCAAGCTGCTCAGCAGCATGATTGTCAGCCCCGGCCACGCGAAGCGCATTTGGCGCGCGCTGGGTGAAAACATTTCACGCTACGAAGCACAATTCGGCCCGATTAAGGAAGCTCCAGAGGGCAGCAATCCGGTTCCCAACGTCGGTTTTGTCCAGTAAGCAGAGGCTTGGCTCGCGTCGGGTGAACGCGTCAGTAGCCCAGGCGACGCGCGCAGTCCTTCAACATCTCCGCTTCCCATGCCGGCCGCCTCGGATTTTTTGCATGCGGCTGATCCGACGGAATCTTACCCGTCAGGTGTAGAAAAACTGCCGCTGAATGTTTGTACGCCGGGACCGGCGCGCGAAAAGCCACATTGCCCAAGTGCTGCAGTGCATCCGAAAGCGCGTAATATGCCGTGTCGCCTGTTTCCCATAGCCGGTCCCGTTCCGCAAAACGCTCGGGACAAAACGTCGCCAAGCCCAGCAAATAGTCCGAACCATATTCGATCATGTTGATGCCGAGATCGTTCCCCGTGTAAATCCGGAAATCGGGCCGGTGCGAGTCGCGCAAGGTCAGCCTGCCCAGTTCGACCGTGCGGTCCAGCGATGAATGCTTCATTCCTTTGAGCTCTGGAATGTCCATCAGCAGCCGTACTGTCTCTTCGTCGAAGATTTCCCCGTTTGGCGCGAACATCGTGCCTAGCTCGAACGCCAGCACCTGCGAATAGCCTTTACATGCCGCCTGGTACGTCACTGCCTTCTCTTGCGCCGGCTTTCCGTGCAGCCTAGCCGTCTGAAAGAGTATCGGTATGCCGCCGTGCGCCACGATGCGGTCCATCTCGCGCCGATACAGCTGCACGACGTCGCCATCATGCCCTTCGATGTATGCACCTGCCACAAACGCGACGCCTTCCCCCAGCGCCTCGCGCGCCCAGCCTAGAACTTCGCCCTTCTCTGCATCGCTCAGGTAGTTCACAAAGCCGGTGTCCATGTTTACCGCGTTCATCAGTCCGGCGCGTTGCGTTGTCAGCAGATGCTGCTGAAATCCAGCGACCGCCACTCGGCCATCCGCCTCAAACGGCAACAGCGCCGCCGAAATTCCCTGCACCTTGCGCCGCGGTTTTTGTCGCCGCACGACTTCTTCAATTTGCATCAATCCGCCTCAACAGCATTCGTCACTTCTTCTTGATAGCCGCCAGTTTTACGGCCATTTCCGAGCCTTTGTAGTACGCGTCCAATGGATAGCAACCCGAAGGCAATCCATTGCGCGGCGCCGTCGTGCAGTCGCTGAACGTTCTGCAAACGCGCTTGTGCTCCACCGTGCGCCCGTTTGCGGCGTCCCACAGAATCTCCGGATACGCCAGGGTCATCCTGCCAAGCCCGACCGCGTCTACCCAGCCATCTCGCACCGCCGCCTGAGCCACATACGGCAGAAAATCCTGCAGATACGTATATGCCGTCCCCACGAAAATCAATTTCGGAAAACGCCGCTTCAATTCACGCGTGGCCTGTATCTGCCGAGCCACGCCGACCAGCGGATCCTCCGGCGGCAAATACCCGTCCGAAGGCGGATACAGCGCAGGCCTCTGCACATGCGGATTGTAGTAGGGACTTCCCGCTGTGATATTCACCAGACGAATCTGCGACTCCTCAAGCAACGCGAGGAACTTTGTCGGCTCCGTCAGGTCGGGCTCAGTCGGCCGATTCGCAGCCACTCCAAATCCCCACCGATACGGAACCAGCTGCTCATGCGTCTCAGGAATTCCCGCTCCCGGTTTTCCAGGCGAAGATTTCGCCGGGTCCGGCCGGAAAGGAATCGTGTCGAATGCTGACAATCGCACGCCGATTTTTAGCCCTGGCGTAACCGAACGAATCCCCTCGACCACTTCTCGCAAGAACCGCGTGCGGTTCTCGAAACTCCCGCCGTAATTCCCTTCTCGCGTATGTGCGCTCAAGAATTCGTGCCCCAGGTAGCCGTGGCAGTGTTTCACATCCACGAAGTCGAATCCCAGCTCCCACGCCATTCGCGCCGCGCGATGAAAATCCTCAATAATTGCTCGCACGTCTCCGTCGCGAAGAACCGGATAGTCCGCAGGCAAATTCAGCCGCCGATCCAGAATCGGGTGGCGATACAAAATCCGCGGCTCAGGTTTTCCGTGCACATTTGGCCGGCAATACCGCCCCGAATGCGTCAATTGCAGCCCAATCAGCAAGCCCGCATCCGAGCCAGCGACTTTCTTGTGCTCCTCGATCAAAGTCGAGCGTAGTTGAGCCAATCCTGCGCGGGTGTGCTCGGCAATCACCAGTTGATTGGGATTCGCGCGGCCCTCATGATTCACCGCCACCGCTTCCCCGCCCCAGATCAGTTTCGCGCCGCTCTGCCCAAATCGCCGCCAACGCCGGATCGTATGCTCGCTCGGCCGACCATCCGGCGTCCCATCCCAGCCTTCCATTGGATTGATCGCGATCCGATTTCCGATCTTCCCGGAGCTTGATTCAATCGGAGTAAGGAACGGCGAGTCAGCCCCATGCATGATTTCCGTATCGCAAGGAATCTCCAATCCCAATGAGTCCAAGTGTTTCCGGAAGCTGGCCGTATCCTTGAGAGTGCCCAGCCTGAGTATCGAAGGCGCACTCATGGAGACAAAATCCTTTTTCGCAATTTCTTCAGGCCACCGGAATTTTTCATGAGACTGGGAGTTTGCAGGATTCGGGGCAGACAGGCAAGTAACCAGCGAAGGTGAAAAACGAAATAGAATTCGGCCAAAGGTGAATGGTGGGCCTGGGTGGACTTGAACCACCGACCTCACCCTTATCAGGGGTGCGCTCTAGCCACCTGAGCTACAGGCCCGTCGTGAACGGACTTTCATTTTAGCACGCCTCACTCGCGTTTCGCCAACCCCGCGTGCCGCTCTATTTTTCCCAAATGCACCGCAAATTCGGCTTCGACGTAGTTAATTATAATTTACTATTTTATTTAATCTAGGTTAACATGCGGATAGCAGTTTTACTCCCAAAGTTTTAAAGACGTTTCGAAAGCCAGAAGGTGCTTGTGCGTCGAGACCGCGCAACCAAATTGCTGGGCCTATTCCTCCGGTACTTCTCTCTCCTGCCGCTGCTCTACTGGGGCGGCACGGCGCAGGCGCAACAAGAGGGTGGAGTCGATGCGAACCAGGCGAACATCTCGACACAGTCGCCGCGCGCGGACGGACCAAGCATTCAGGACAACAGTTTCCTAGTCGAGGAAGCCTACAACCAGGAATTCGGCGTTGTGCAGCATATCCAGACGTTTCAGCGGCTGTGGAACAGCAAGGATTGGGTCTACACCTTCACGCAGGAATGGCCTGTCGATCCGCGGCCGCGGGATCAACTAAGTTATACGCTGGTCTTCGTCCATTCCGGCCAGTTTCCGGGGTCAGGGGCTGGTATCGGCGACGTGGCATTGCATTACCGCTATCAGTTGATAGGCAATGGTGAATCGAGAATTGCATTCGCACCGAGGATCAGCGCGTTATTGCCAACCGGCAATTCGCGTTTTGCCCGCGGACTCGGCGGTGCGGGAATTCAGACCATGATGCCGGTCAGCTGGGTGGTGAACAAAAAGCTGGTGACGCATTGGAATCTCGGCGCGACCTACGTTCATGCAGCACAAAACTCTGTAGGGGATCGCGCCGCCACGTTCGGTTACAACTTCGGCCAGAGCTTCGTATGGCTGGCACGTCCGCGCTTCAACGCTTTACTGGAGACGGTGGTTAACCGGAATCAGACCGTGACAGCACCCAATCGAACGGAGTGGGGTACCACTGTTCTCCTGAACCCCGGAATTCGATGGGCCTACAACTTCAAGAACGGACTGCAAATCGTCCCTGGCGTTAGCGCACCCATCGGCGTTGGTCCGAGCAGCGGAGAAAGAGGCATCTTTCTCTATCTGAGCCTTGAACATCCTTATAGGAATGTTGAAAAGCACAATTCGGGCAAGAACTGAGAGTCGCCCAAGGCCACTGCTACTTCGCGGGCGGCGGAGTAGCAGGGTGCGATTCGGGCGGAGGCGGCGCCACAAATTTCGCATCGTCCACCGGCACGTTCTGCTTCAGCTCATCCACTTGCACCGTAAACCGGTTCCCGGGCCGCGCCACTGCCCAACGGTAAGGCACCTTCACTCCATCCGCCACACGATAGTCCGCGTAATCAACTTGCGTCGGGTTGTAGCCAAGCGGCGAATCCACGTACCGCACCAGGCGCAGCAGCAACCCGGACTTCTGATCTAGATACAGCCGCAGCGGCGGGTCCCCTTCTTTTTCCCCCATCACCAGCCACGTTTCCTGCCCGTCAATTTTCTCGCCCGGTTTCGTTTCCCACTTGGTATAGAGCGCCTTCACGTTCGCAGGAAACGCAAAATCGGCATCCATCCTCGCGCCAAAAGTCTCCTGCGCGTTCATCATGTGCACGCGTCCGGGCACGCTCAACCATCCCACTTTGCCGTTGTACGCCGTCACGCTCTCGCCGTCTTTCATGTGCATCACGGACACGCGCTTGTCCGGCGCCTTCGCGTAAATGTCGAGCGCCATCTTCTGGTCGCCAAACGCCGTCACAGTGCCCTTCGCCACCCGGCTCGTAACCTGCTTCAAGGCGTCCGCTCCGCCCACGGCCGCCAGGTAACCGTCCAGCAGCTTCGCCGGTTCGGGATACCCTGTCGCCGACGCCGTCTCTTCTTCCTCCGCCATCATCATCGGCGCTTTCTCTTTCGCTGTAATCGCCGGAATGCTCGGCGGATGCGGTGAACCTTGGTGGCACGAATAGCAGGTGACCCAGCGCTGGTTGTCGAAATTCTCCTTATTGATGTTGAACATCATCTCCATCATGTGCCGCGCGTAGCCCTTGGTCTTCTTGTCGTCCTTGTCGAACGCCTTTTCCACGTGGCAGTACTCGCAATCCACGCCCAGCGAAGCCGTCATGAACTGCATCGCCGGAATCAACTGATCCGCCGGCATATCCTTTAATATCTGGATGTTCTTAAACTGTTCCGCCGCCGTCTTCGCCTTGCCATCGCTCCTCGCCGGCGCCCCGTTGTGCGTCGCGTTTTGCTCTGCCTTTGATTTTTCGCCCTGCGTGGGATTTTGTGCCCGCGCGCCAACCAGCGCCCCGCCAGCCGTTACCATCAGCGCCATCGCTACAAAAATGTTCTTCCGCCCTGTGTGCTTCATGGTCCCTCGCCAAAAATCGCCCCGCCAGTGTAGCAAACCCTCGCAGTCGCAATGGCGGCCAGCCTTTTTATTAAACGGTTTCAACCATCTGTTCCCATAGCCTCATGTGGGATTTTTACGGTTACATTCTTCCTATGTCCAAAATCAGTTGTCCGCATTGTGGCTCACCAGCCGCAAGAGTCGTTCTAATGGAAGCTTACAAGCCTTACTGCCCCCACTGCGGATGGAACAGTGCCCCTCTTCAACCAGCGCAGCGTGCGCACGCCAACCTTTGCATGCGAAAGAGATGCACCTGCCGGTCATCAGCGATCGGATTGTCAGCGGCCGACTTTACTGCAGCGTGGAGTTGTCGATGACAAAGCGGTACTTTACGTCCTGCTTCAGCAGTCGGTCGTACGCTTCGTTGATCTGCTGGATGCGGATCTTCTCGATGTCCGCGGTAATGCCGTGTTCGCCGCAGAAATCCAGCATCTCCTGTGTTTCCCGGAGACCGCCAATCGCCGAGCCACTAAGGCTCCGGCGGCCAAAGATCAAATTGAACGACGACACCGGCAGCGGCTTTTCCGGCGCGCCCACCAGGCACACCGTCCCGTCGCGCCGCAGTAGGTTCAGGTAGGCGTTGATATCGTGCTGAGCCGAAACACAATCCAGAATGAAGTTGAAGCTCCCGGCGTGCTTCTGCATCGCATCCGCGTCCTTCGAGATCACCACTTCGTCGGCGCCCAACCGCTTCGCGTCCGCGGTTTTCCCTGCCGAGGTCGTGAAAAGAACGGTATGCGCCCCCAGGGCATGCGCAAACTTCACGCCCATGTGGCCGAGCCCGCCCAAGCCCACGATGCCGACTTTCTTCCCCTTGCCGGCTTTCCAGTGGTGCAGCGGCGAAAACGTCGTGATCCCCGCACATAGCAAGGGCGCGGCGCCCGCCGGATCGAGTCCGTTAGGCACACGCAACACGTAGTTTTCATCCACCACGATACTGTCCGAATAGCCGCCGTAGGTCACACCGCCGAGAATCTTGTCCTCACTGTTGTACGTCAGCGTAAAAGTATTTTCGCAATACTGTTCTTCGCCGGCCTTGCAGCTCGAGCAGACGCGACAGGAATCCACAAGGCAACCCACGGCTGCAATGTCGCCTTCCTTGAACTTCTTCACGGCGCTGCCGACCTTCGTCACGCGGCCGACGATTTCATGGCCCGGCACGCACGGATACACCGTGGCCATCACTTCCTTCCACTCGTTCCGCACCTGGTGCAAATCGGAGTGGCATACGCCGCAAAACAGAATTTCCAGTTGTACGTCCTGCGGCCGCGGCGCTCGCCGGTTAATCGTGCGCGCAGCCAATGCGCCCGTCGGGCCCGGCGCCGCAAAAGCCTTGGCAGGAAATGTGGTGGGGGATGTACGCGCTTCACTCATGGGATGCCTCCTGATGGCAGTCAAACGAAAGGCGTTCGGGGCGGCGAACTGAGCAGCCCGCAAAATAGCTTAGAGTCGCGCAACGACGCAATGGTTATGCAAAAATCTATCGGGTCAGGCTGTAACGCTGCAGAAATATTACGCGTTCAGTTCGCCGCGCTTGGCGAGGTCGCGGATGCGGTCGGCGGCGCGAAATGCCAGCGCCATGATGGTCATAGTGGGCTGGCCGCGTCCTCCCGTGGTCAGGCTGCTGCCGTCACACAGAAATAGGTTTTTCACGTCGTGCGTCCGGTGGTCAGCGTTAACGACCGAGGTCTTGGGATCGTTGCCCATGCGGCAGGTGCCCAGCAGGTGAACGCCAAACTGCTGTTCGTCGATCGGGAAGGTCCAATGCTGCTTCGCTCCGGCCGCATCCAGCAGTTCACTCGATCGGTCCGCAAGCCAGTGCATGAGCTTGACATCGTCGGGATGGTCCCTATACGTGAGGCGCAGCGCTGGCAATCCCCAATCGTCCTTCACATCCGGATCGATGGAGAAGCTGTTGTCCTCTACCGGCAACGAAGTGCCGTGGCCAAAAATCTCAAAGGAGCGCGTGAAATTGTGCGCCAGCAGCGCTTTATAATCCTTGCCCCAGCGCGGACTACCTGGCGGCAATCCGCCGAATGCGAAACCAATCGGTGTTATGTCGTAACGGGCGTCAAGGCCGCCGCCGCCGTAGAACCCGACTTTGTTGGCGTCGAGCTCATAGAAATCGTGAAGAACGCGGCTCACGGCAAAGCCCTTATAATCGTTGAGCGGCTCATCCATTACGGCTACCGAAATCGCGCCGGTGTTGAACATCAAATTCTTGCCGACCAGGCCGCTGGAATTGGCGAGACCGTTGGGGAACTTGCTGGACGCGGAAAGCAGCAACAGGCGCGGAGTTTCGGCGCCGTTCGCGGAAAGAATCACCGCCCTGGCTTTCTGCAGGTAAAGGTTTTTCTTCTCGTCAAAATAGACCGCGCCAGTAGCGCGTCCGTGTTCGTCCACTTCGATTTTGTGGACGTAGCTGTTCGGACGGATTTCGCACTTGCCGGATTTTTCGGCGAGCGGAATCATGCTGGCCAGCGAACTCGATTTGGCTTTCACTTCGCAGCCGAAACCGAGACAAAAGCCGCAGTTTATACAGGCGCTGCGTCCGGGCCGCGGTTGCGAAAGAATTGCCATGGGAGCTGGAAATGGATTCCAGCCCATCTTGCGCGCCGCGCGTTCAAAGATGACGCCGGAGCTTTTCACCGGCAACGGTGGCATCGGATACGGCTTGGAGCGCGGCGGATCGAACGGGCTCGCGCCGGCCAGTCCGGAAACGCCGACTTCCCACTCCACCTTGGTGTAGTAAGGCTCGAGATCGGCGTATTTAATCGGCCAGTCCACCAGGGTCGAACCTGGGACCGCACCGATTTTGCTTCGCTCGATGAAATCAATTTCGTGGAAGCGCCAGAAATTCGCGGTGAAGTGGTTACTCGTGCCGCCGACTGCCCGCCCGTAAACAAGTACGCGCTGCGGCTTAGCCTTGTCTTTCGGAGTTTTGCGGAACGTGTTGGGCTGCAGTTTTGGGTGATTGGTCAGGAAATCTTCTTGCAGAATCTTAATTTCGTCGTGAGAAAACTCGGACTCGTGAATGTACGGCCCTTGCTCAAGAACGACGACGCTGAAACCATTCGTGGAAAGCTCCTTTGCAAGAATGCCGCCGGCGGCGCCGGAACCCACGATCACAAAGTCCACGACATCGGACGTTTTGTACTTCGGCTGATCCGGCCGCGCTGCCCTGCTCATCAATTTCGACGTCAAATTCAAAATGGGGCTAGTCATTCTTCGCCGATTCCTTTGCGGCGGACGCCGGCTGCCAGCCCGCATAGCCCTTGTCGTAGTAGCCGAAGGGCGATTGGAAGGCGTGTTCCGGCAAGCGGCCGATCACGGCCCAGCCCACGCCGCCGCGATTGCCACGGCGATCGGATTCCGGATCAATCAGAAAACCGGCCAGTGTGCCGGCGCGAATCGTTTCAAAGAATTGCGTCGCGGAGCCGGCGATGAAATTTGCCCGTGGGCGGCGCGGCGGATTTTTCGATCCGGCTTCGTCGAGCGATTCAAGAACGTCTATTTGCTGTTCCGGCGTAGCAGCGGAAAAGAGCGTTGCAGACGGAAAAAGGTGCTGCAGGCGCTTCTGAATTTCGGGGAGACCTTCACGGTAGGCCTTCTGTTCGTCCGAGGCAAAAGTAACGAGCGCGCGATCGATGAAATACACAACGCCGGCTTCGCGCGCGCCCGGCGTGCCGTCGCTCGGAATGATGCAAGCCGAAATCGCTTCCACTTCTTTCGCTTCGGCCGGAGTGAAAAATTCGAACTTTTGCGAATCCGGTGATGCAGCGGCTTTGTGAGCGTGCTCAGCAGCCGCGAGTACGGCAGGCCAATTCGCGGTGGCCCATGTGGCGCCGGCAGCAGCCAAACTGCGCGAAAGAAATTGCCTTCGATCGAGTTCGGTAATCAATGTGAGGTCCAGAAATCCGATTTGTTCGACTGTATTCCTTGGCCGCTGGAAGGTCAATGCGAAAGAACTGATGGCTCAAAACGTTGACACAAATTGAATCCAAATTGGCCGGATGTGCGTTTGCGATAGCAACAAGGCTGCGCTACGATGGTTTACGCGTGTGTTGGCGAAACACACACGCGTTCCCGCCAAAAATGGCAACTCTAACCGGGGCAATTGGAACCGGCAGCAAGTGGCTGCTGGACAAAATCGTGGGCGCAATCGCGGCCACCGGAATCAATCCTAATTTTTTGACTTTTCTCGGATTGGTGGTGAATTTCGGCGCCGCGGCGTGCTTCGCTGTTGGCAAATTTTTTGCAGGTGCGGCGATTATTTTCTTCGCCGGATTTCTGGACATGCTCGATGGCCAGGTAGCGCGCAAACAGAACCGCGTCACCGCTTTCGGTGCGTTCTACGATTCCACGCTGGACCGCTACGCCGACATGGCGCTGTACATGGGCCTGCTGGTGTATTACTCCGTTAGCGGTCGCACACCTTATGTTGTCCTGGCGGCAGTGGCAACGGCGGGCTCTGTCATGGTGAGCTATGCGCGCGCCCGCGCTGAATCGCTCATTCCGCTGTGCAAAGTCGGCTTTATGGAGCGGCCCGAGCGGCTGGTGCTCCTGATCATTGGTGGCGTTTTTAACCGTATGGCGCCGGTGCTGTGGGTGATCGCCGTAGTTTCGACGATTACGGTGATTCACCGGATCGTTTACACCTGGCAAGAAACTCGCGCGGGTCGCACGCTCCCCGGCATCAAGCTCAGCCTCTAAATTTCGCCTCTAAGAATTTCAATTTTGGGTTCAGCTCGTGACTTCCTGCTCTGCTGGCTGCCGTCGCGTTTCCATTAGTTCCGCCAAAAATTCGTCAACCGGTTTTTCGATCGTTCCCTTCACACGATCGCGTAAAGCGCGTACGTCCTCTTTGCTGAACGCCGACGTTTCGATGGCGGAGTGAAGAACGACTCGGATTTCCGCTGGCCAGAACATCCAATGCCCTGTGCGGTGATGCTTGAAAGAACCGACGATGCTTACAGGAACAATCGGAATTTCCAACTGCTGGGCGACGCGGAAGGCGCCATCCTGAAATTCGGTGACGCGGCCGTCGCGGGTGCGCTTCCCTTCCGGAAAAACAATCAGGCTGGTGCCGCCGTTGATGGCGTCGCGGGTTAGACGCCACATGCGCTTCAAATCGGCGGGGCGGCGGACGTCGGGAACAGGGACGTTGCCGAAACGCTTCATCAGCCAGCCGTAGATGGGGATTGCAAAGTGCGATTCCAATTCCCAGCCGCGGACGAACTGCGGAATGGCGCAGTAAAGAACAAATGGGTCGAAGAGATTGACGTGATTCGAAATAAAGAAGCAGGTTCGGAGCGGATCGAAACCGGGCTCGCAGGTAACCCGGACTTTGGCTCCGGCGAAAAATATGATGCGGCGGCAGAACCCGCGTTGCAGCCAATCGTGTTTTTTGGGATCAAGCACCACGGCCAGCGTGATCAGGCACGGAACCGCGATCGCGAAGTGAAGAAGGCTGACGGCCCAAAGGAGCGCACTACGGACAACGTACCAGACGCGCTTCATATGAAAACATCCAGGGCCGACGGAATAATGTCCAGTTCCTTGCACTTGAGAGAAAGGATTTCACCGTCAATCATGACGTCCACGGGAACAGGAATGTTGAACTCAACGTGGCGGACGGATTTACGCGAGGCGAGCGGATGCTGAATGTGCGTGCCGTCGTAGAGACGCGGGAGCATGTGCAGCAGGCCGAGCCGGCCGATGGGCCCCCAGCGCACAAATTCGATGAAGCCGTCGGAAGGATCGGCTTGCGGCGCGATAAGCATCGTGCCACCAGTGTACTTGCTGTTGTTAAACGCGAGAAAAAGGCTACGGCGGTCGTCCCAGACGGTTTCGTCGTCGCAACGCAACGTGAAGGCGCGGCGCTTTAGCTGGATAACGCGAACGAACACACCAAGTAGATATCCCAAATGGCCGAGCCGCTTAAAGACTCTATTGGTAATCGCGCCCACATCGGCGGTGAAGCCGACACTGAGAATGTTGAGCGAGTAGATTTCCCCGGTGGCGTGAGTGAGTCGAATCAGGTCAACGGGCCGCTTACGATTGGCGAAAATCGCTTTAAGGGAATCCTCCGCACCTTTGTCCGTGAAATCGCGAAGAAAGGAATTGCCGGTGCCAAGTGGGAGAAAACCGAGGGAAATCCGCTGGGGATTGGCATGGCACGAAAAGATGCCATTGATGATTTCATGCGCGGTGCCGTCGCCGCCGACGGCCAGAAAGTTTCGGTAGCCCTGAGCATAAGCCTCGCGAGCAAGTTCGCCGGCGTGGCCAGGAGCCGAGGAGGCGATGACATCCACTTTGATGCGGTTGTCGCGAAGGCGAGCGAGCGTATCGCCAGCTAACCTGGCTGACTTGCCGCCACCAGCGGCTGGGTTCACGACGGCGAAGAAGCGTTCCTTGGAAACCGGCATGGGGACTTAGAGCGGCAGTATAGCGTGGTCGCGGTCGAGTTGCGCGAGGCGCGCCGCGAGATCGTTACGCTTGATTTTGAGAGACGCCGTGCGGGGGAAATCCTCGCTGAACAGCAGGATGCCGTGAATTCGCTTGTAGTTGAGAAGACGCGAGTTGCGCTGCGAGATTTCGTTCTTTAGTTCGTCGGTGAGCTGCTGGTTGTTATCGAGGTGAATGGCGAGGATGAGTTGCTCGCCGACCATGGAACGCCTGGGCCAGACGTAGTTCGCCGCGAAAACGCAGAATTCCTTGACGGGCAGCGATTCGAACACGGATTCGATGTCTTCCGGGTAGATGTTCTTGCCTTCCTCGGTGACGATCATATTTTTCTTGCGGCCGCTGAGATGAAGATGCCCTTGCGCGTCGAACTGGCCGAGGTCGCCGGTGCGGAGCCAGCCGTCCACGATGGTTTCGGCGGTGAGTTCGGGATCGTTGAGATAGCCGGACATGACGGTTTTGCTGTGGACCCAGACTTCGCCGACGCCATCGGGAGCGGGGTGGACGATTTTGACTTCCATGCCAGGAAGCGGCTTGCCGACTGTGTCGGCTCGGAAGGGTTTCAAATCATTGACAGTGATGGCGGTACCGGCCTCGGTGAGGCCGTAGCCGTTGGCGACGGGGATGCCGAGGTCGTAGAAAAATTGGAGAGTTTGCGGTTCGGTGAACGCGCCGCCGACGATGATGGCGCGGAGTTCGCCACCGAATGCGGCGTGGACTTGCCTGAGTAGCCGGCGGCTAAGCCAGAGACGCGGATGCGGTTTTGTGAATGCTTTGTTGAGAGCGACGAGTCTGTCGAAGACTTTGCGCTTGCCGGCGGGGAGTTCGTCGAATTTTGACTGGAGTCCCTTTTGGAGGTTCTTGAGAACGAGCGGAACGAGGCTGACGTAGGTAATCTTGTATTTCGTGAAGGCTTCGCGAACAAATTCCGGTCGCAGCGTGCGGAGATGGACGACACACGCTGCACAAGTGAATGGGCCAAAGAAGCCGACCATGAAGTCGATGGCGTGGTTGGTGGGAAGAATGCTGAGATAGCGAACGCCGGGCCAGAACGGATAGAGCGACGTGAGAGCGACGCATTGTTCGAGATAATTTTCGTGCGTCATCATGCAGCCCTTGGGGCGGCCGCCGGTGCCGGAAGAGTAGACGATGCAGGCGAGGTCTTTGCGCTCGCGTGTGACGAACGTTGGTGCGGCTTTTTCGTTCCGGAACTCCTCCCAACGGTGCGCGCCGGCGAGGTCGGCGTTGGGCGGGGCCTCGGTGACTAAAACTATTTGTAGGTTTGTGGTGCTGGCGCGGCTGGATGAAGCAGCGAGCTGACGCCAGATCGGATACTCGGTGATGAGAACTTTCGCTTCGGAATGTTGCAGCAGCTGCCAGTGCTCGGTTGGCGTGAGCTTGTAGTCAAGCGGAACAAGGACTCCGCCCGCGCAAAAAATCGCGTAGGCAGAAACCAGCCACTTAGACTGATTGGTCATAATGATGCTGGCTCGGTCGGCGGCGGAGAAGCCTGCGTCCTGCATCGCGCGAGCCAGGGGGAAAGCGCGTCTGCCAAACTCAGCGTAGGTAAGGCGGTCTTTTTCGCGTTCGCGATCCGCTTCGATCAGACAAGTCTCGTTTGCGAACCGTTCAACGGCATCCTTAAGTGCGGCCCCGATAGAGGAGTACTTCGCAAGGTCGAGCATTACAGGCGGGACTGGATGCGTTCGGCGAGGGTTTTGAAGTCGGAAACGCCCTGGACTTCGTAGTCGGGCAGCTCGATGTTGAAGTGGTTTTCGAGGCGGGAAAGGAGTTCGAGCGTCTGCAAGGAGTCGATGCCGAGTTTTTTGAAGAAGTCGTCGTTTGGAGACAACGAGCCGGGCGCGAGATTGAAATGCTTCTCGGCGAGGCTTAGGACTTCTTGTGTGGTGTTTTCCAGCATGGGCATGACTTTAGTTAATTTATCACCCCTTCTGCGTGAAGGAAAATTTGTATTCGCTAGACTTCAGGGTTGGTAAGGCATGGGACCGGTGTTTTCCACGAATTTTTTGAGGCCGGCCATGACCGCGGGGCGAGTGAAAAGGTCGCAGAAGATTTCGATTTCGCGGCGAAGCTCTTCATACAGGACGGGCTTGATAAACTTTTTCGCGGCAGCGCGAGTGGCAGCATCGAATTTCGTCACTTGCGCGGCGGTAGCATGTGCGATTTGGAGGGCTTCGCCTTCGGCAGCGAGCTGAGCGACTAGGCCGACGGCCTGCGCGCGCGTGGCGTTCACGCTGCGGCCGGTGAGAAGCAGATCGCGAACGAAACCGTTGCCGAGGTCGCGCTTGAGACGCGGAATACCTCCAAAACCGGGAATCAGACCGAGGCGCAATTCGGGGAACGCAAAGCGGGCCATTTTGTCAGCGACAATGACGTCGCAAACGAGCGCCAGCTCGAGTCCGCCACCGAAGCAGACGCCATGGACGGCAGCAATGGTAACGAAGGGCGCCGCGTCGAGCCAGTTGAGGACGGCGTGGATGTGCTCTAGAAAATCGCGGACACCTTCGGCGCGCAAGTTCGGTTCGAGTTCGATGGAGCGGTGATAGAGTTCGCGCAGATCGGCACCGGCGCAGAAGCCGCTTTTCTGCGCGCCGGTGACTACGCATGCTGCGGTTTCAGGAGCGAGTTGCTTCGCTGCGTCGACGAATTTCTCCAGCTCGGCAAGCATGACCGTACCTATTTCATTTGCGGGCGGGCGGTCGAGCGTGAGTTCGATGATGCCGTCATGCCAATCCCAACGCAGTGCCTGACCGGTGAAAGATTTCATGCGGAAGCCTTTCGCGCATACATCGAATTGATCTCGGCATCATAGCGTTTCGCGATGGCGTCGCGCTTGAGTTTGCCGTTGGCAGTGACGAGTCCTGAATCCGGTGTGAAGGGTTCGGGCAGAATCTGGAAATTGCGAATCTGACGGTAGTGCGGAAGATTAGGATTGATTTGGTCGATGGCGGATTGAACTGCACCGGCCTCAATCTTGCCAGCTACGAGCATCGTTACGTAGCTGCGCGCATTGCCGATCAGGACTATTTGCTGTGCAGCTGGCAGAAGCTGCGCGAGTTTGTCTTCGACAGGCTCAGGCGCGAACTTGTGGCCGGTGTTGAGCACGAGAAGATTCTTGATGCGGCCAATGATGCGCCAATTGCCGGAGGCGTTGACCTCACCCTGGTCGCCAGTGTGGAACCAGCCGTCGCGCAGGACTCTGGCGGTTTCTTCGGGGCGATTCCAATAGCCGGGAAAAATGTTGGGGCCGCGAACGATGATTTCGTCGTTTTCGGCGAGTTGCATTTCGATGCCAGGGACCGCGCGGCCAACATAGCCGGGTTCGACGGGAAGGCGCGGATCGTCGAGCGTGCAGAGCGCGGTGGTTTCGGTGAGGCCGTATGCCTGCAGGACGGGAATGCCGATCATTCGAAACCACTGCTGAGTTTCGGGCGCGAGCGGAGCGGAGCCGCAGATGAGCGCACGAATGTTGGGACCGAAGCGCGCCTTGATCTTGGAGAAGATGAGTCTGCTGCCGAGCGCGAGGGTGAAGCCGTCAAAAGGCTTCGAGCGGCCCACGTTTTGGCGCTGCCAGGCTTCTCGCGTCTTTTTGTAGAGAGACCGAATAGGCGCGGGCTGTTTGGCGAGGTTGTCTTCGACGGCGCGCTTTACGCGCTCAAGGAGCGTGGGAACGTTCAGGAAATAATGCGGAATGGACAGCTGGATTTCATCGGCGAGCTTGTTGAGATCGGTAGAGAGCGTAAGGACACTTTCGCGTAGCAGCGCCGAAAGCATCAGCATCCACGAGGCGGCGAAGTTCATTGGCGCGTAGAGAAAAATTTGATCTGCGCCCGCGGTATTTCCCATGAGTTGGTTCAGGCGATCGGTGGTGCAGCCGGTCATGTGGTTGAGATTGCCAATGTTGAGGCAAACGCCTTTAGGTTCGCCGGAGGTGCCAGAGGTGTAGATGATCGTGAGGAGTTCGTTGTCAGCCGCCTCGCGGAGAGCCGACGTAGTGGATTGTGGCACAGCATTCGAGAAAATTTTGGCGAGCGGGACCGGCGCCGGAACTTGCGGCCAAGCGTTGCTAAGTGTGTTTGATGTCTCGTCGTCACCGGCGAGCACAAGGCGCGGTTGGCAGTCCTTCAACATGCCAGCGAGTTCGCCGGCCGTTTGCCGATGGTAAAGCGGGACGACGATGATGCCCTCGGCCATGAGCGCCAGGTCGGCGGCGATCCATTGAATGGAGTTGGCCGCGATGAGCCCGCAGCGTTCTCCAGGCGGAACCTGTTGCGCGCGGAAATACTGGCGTGCAGTGTCCACCATCACGAGTAGTTCGCCGGCGGTCACTGAGAAAAACTGGTCGCCGCGTACCTCACGCAAAACTATGCGCCCCGGCGAGGTCTGCAGGCGCCTAAAAATGTACTGAAGAAAATTGGGCATGAACGCTATTTCGATGCGGCCAGAGCGGCTTCGGCGACATCGTGCTTTTCCGCGAGGCGATGAAGAGTTTCGCTAAGCGGCGGCAAATATGCTTCCCAGGAGCGTACGCCGTTACGAAACGGAAATTCCGGATACTGGCGACGAACGAGATCCTCAAGAATGACGCCCATGCGGGCCATTACTTTGAGGTTGCGAACAACAGTCTGGCCAATGCCGTCGCGGACCGAATCGGCTTCGGCGACGAGCGTCTCCATCATTTGCAGCATTTTGGGGCCAAGGTCGGGATCGTCCACGGTGAGGAAAAGGTGCTGATGGCCGCGTTCACGCATAAGGTTGCGGATGCGCTCGTCCATGGTAACTCCGGCGGATGCAACGAGCGACGGCATGCATGTCACTATGCCGTGATAGCGTGAGGAAACCATGTAAGAGCACTTGCGAAGAATGGAAACGAGCTGGTACATGTCGTAATCGTCAGAAGTGAAGACCGGCAGGCCGGGAATCTGCTCGGCGATGGCACGGCAAGCGACGGCGTCGAGGCGCTCCATTGCGACCAGAATCGTGAAGACGCGATGCTTTTGCGTGAAAGCGCGCGTGGAGCTGACAAACGCGTCGAGATAGTGCCTGAACTTGCGATCGACTTCCGCTCCTGACTCGTGGAAATAGACCGTGCGGTACTGGCTTTCTTTGTAGGCACCTGTAGTGACGCGCGCGACGTATTTGGCCAACGAAGCTTTCACCGGCCAAACAAAAGGATGAATCGGGCAGAGAACGAGGACCGGAGTTTTTTCGTCCCAGCCGGCGTCACGCAAGGCTTTGCGGCCGTAGGAATCGGGATGCGGCTCAAAAGTCCAAGCGGTGTCGGTGCCGAGCTCGGTGGAGATACCGAGCTTGCCAAGGACGGATTGCGATTCAACATTGCGCGTGATGACTAGCGATTCGTGGACGTAGCGCGCGCACATTTTTTCGACAAGCGAATCCATGTGACCGGCTTCGGCGCCGTAAGCGACCGAGAGTTTGTTTTCGGCGGAGGCATGACCGAGCGAGCCGATCATCATGGTGGTCAACGCGTTGGCGAATTTGCTCTTGAACATCGAGCCTTCGCAGGCCACGACACCGTGATTGGCGCGCGTTTCGCGATAGAGGAAGGGCGGGAAAACGTCGGGAAGAAAAACCTGGCGCGTGCCTTCAAAGTAGCCCTTGGTGCGGTCGAAACTTTGCGTCATCACGCTGAAGTCCACGTTTCCCGCGCCGAGAACGTGGCGGATCTGGCGGATCATTTCATTGACGCGAACGTCGGAGCCGGTGTTGCGCGTTCCGTTGTAACCGGCGAAGAGCAGCTTGAGTTTTTCGCCGGGAGTCCATTTCTTGCCGCCGCCGAGCATCCACTGGAGACGCGTCAGCTCGATCAGCATGCTGACCCAGGCAACGAGGAGAAAGTCGGTCATACGGTGGCTGCTCCGGTGGCAGTGGTCGCGGATGCATTTTGCGACGGCCACGGCTTGGCGGGGTAGCGAAATTTGTTGTCGCGGCTGAATTTCAGCAGTGGATAAGCGTAGGCAGAGAATTTCGCTGGAACCTCGCCGCCGAGTTCTTCGACCACACGGGAGTTATCGAACACGGTATTCCAGACAAGGTACGGCCAGAAGACTTTGAGCAACGAGGCGCCTCGGCCTAGATTGTTCTTTTTTTGCGAAAGCCAGTTTACGGTGCCCGAAAAGGTTTTGCCGAGGGCTGGCACATAGGCCGGATGACTGCCGTGCGCCGCAGTTGCCAGGGCGTCTGTAAGTTCGCGATAAGTTTGCGAGCCGGTGCCGGAAGACAAATGGTACCGCGGATATTTCGGTTGATCTTTCTGGTGAATAGTCACGATAGCTTTACCGACGTAGTTGGCCGGAACGATGTCGATTTGGTCCGTCGGCCTGAGCGGAAGAATTGGCAGGCTTTGCAACACGCTAAAGGCTTGTACCATGTCGAATTGAGTGGTTTCGGGCCGCGTGCTGTCGCCGAGGACAATCGCGGGGCGAAAAATGCGGCGGTCCACGTCTGGAAGTAGCTGGTGGACCATGTGCTCGCAGAATTTCTTTGTGCGGGCGTAGGGATCGTAGTCGGAGCGAGCCCAGTCAATCGCATTGTCTTCCTGCACCACTTCATCCTGGCGATGGCCGGCAACGGCGACCGTGGACACGTGTGAAAAACGGCGCAGGCCATGATGATCCTGTGCGCGACGGGCGAGCTGAATGACTTCGAGGGTGCCGCGCAGATTTACATTGAGGCACTGCTTCTCGGATTTTCGGTTGAGTGACGCGGCGCAGTGGATGACGGAATCGGTCGATTGAACGAGGGCCTGGTATTCGTCATCGGAAAGACCAAACCGCTGATTCGTCAAATCACCGAGAAAAATTCGAACGCAGCTCGAGGCACGCTCGTTGAATTCAGCGAAATTCATATGGAGTTGAACAGATTGCCAGAGACGTTCGCGGGCTTCCTGCTGATTTTTCGCGCGCACCAAGAGATTGAGCGGGTCGCGATAGCCGCGTAGAAGTCCCGTCGCCAGATAGCTCCCGAGATACCCGGTTGAGCCAGTGAGAAAAATGGGCATCGGAGTTAGCGGTTCTCCCCGGAATGCGCAACGGCAGCCGCCGCGGGCGGTGTGCTCCAGCCAAGATCGCGCGGCGGGCGCGATTCGAGGGGTCGCCCCTCCATCAACGGGTAGCACCAGCGGCGCAGCGCAGGCACGTGGATATTGATCCAGTAGTCCCACCAATCAATCGATTCCGGCTCAAAGCTGAAGACGCCGCGTTCTTCTTCGGGGAGCGCCGCCGAAAGTAGCCGCGCATTTTCGCACGCGAAGACGTGTTCGTTGTGCAGAATAAACGGCTCGTAGAGTTCGATTAGCTTTTCGGCACGGGTCAGGTCGCGTTCGGCCTTGGCCAGGGGGGGCTTTTTCATGCTGAGCTTTTCCGCAAAACGGTTGATGCCGGAGACGACCGCTTTCTGCATCGGGATGGAAAGCCGCTCGTAGCGCTGCTTGGAAACCGGGATCGTTTCAAACTTCAGTTTCAGCCAGTGCTCGATTCCCTGCTGCGTGCGGTAGTGCTTGCGATGCGCGAGGCCAGTGAGTTCAATGCTGCGGCCCATGTCGCAGGGATTCACGCCGGAAGTCGCAAGCTGGTACATACGCGCTGCTTTCCGTTCAATCAGTGCTGCCGCGATCAGCGACATTCCACGGCAAACCATATCCACAGGAATAATGTCGAGACACTTTTTGGCGTTGGTCGGCAGCTGGCGAAAGTTGGTGCCGAGCAGATAAGAAAGGGGACCTGAAGTGTTCACACCTTCGTTCCAGCCGCTGAACGGGCTGAGCGTGGAACTTTCCACAATGCTAGGACGCACAACGGCGAGCGGTAAATCCTTTCCGCGACGCGCCAGAATCGATTCGCCCAGGCTCTTGGTGAATGTATAGGTGTTGGGCCAGCCGAGGTACTGAGCGCGCTTCATGCCGACGCGCACCAGTTTGTTGCGTACCCACCGCACGCGGTTGCGCTTGACCACGCCATCGAGCTCTTTAGGGGCGACATTGCTTTCATCCGCGCCGCGGCCGAGAGCCACGCGTCGCAGTGCGCGGTCGAGCTCAGAGCTGTCTGCACGCTCTTCGATACGCTGAATCATCTCGCGCAACGAGGCGATTTCCCGCTCGGCATCAAAATTCTTGATGTTCGCTGGATTGTAGTTCTCGCTGAGCTCTTCCGCGACACGGCCGTCGCGCATACCGACCACGTAGCAGGTAGACAAGTGCATCAGCGCGGCGTGGTCTGTGGAGCGAAGAAAATCCAGCAGATGCTCTGCGGATTCGACATTGGAAGACAGCGCATCGCGCAAGTCGGGATTGAAGTCGGTCAAACCCGCGCTATTCACCACCAAGTCGAGCGACCGGGCCAGACGAGCGCGGACTTCGGGTTGAATCCCCAAACCGGGAAGGCTCACATCGCCTTCGACAACGTCCACTTTTTCGCGCAGAAAATCGCCGAGGCGCGATCCGTAGGTCTTTTGCAGCCCGTCCAGAGTCGGCGACTCTTCGACGATCTTTTCAAAACGCCTTTGTCCGGTCGTCGTGCGGTTGCGGCGGATGAGCAGCGTGATCTTACCGATGTCGGGTACCTGTTCGAGCAGATCTACCATCCAGACTTTCGCGATGAAGCCCGTTACCCCAACCAGCAAGATGTGCTTGCCGGAAAGGGTCCGCCGGACGCTAAGGCCTGCGACAGCGGGAGCTCCATCAAACGGCACGACCGACGGCGGCTGCATCGGAAGGCCGCGATCGGTGGACTGCGTAGCTTGCCGCAGTTGCGTCCCATCTTGAAGGCCAAGTTCCGCAATCAGTTGTTTCTCAGAGACGTTGCCGTTCGATTCACCCGCAATCCAAGCGAACGGACCGCGTGGATACACCACCGGCTCACGCAGACGGCCGGTAGCGACTCCGTCACGAAATTCCATTCGATTCGCGATGAACCGATCCACTTCCAGGTGCCGCGCCAATGGCCTAAGGACGTGCTCCAACGACTCGCCAAACAGCACCACCGGCTGCCCGGCATCGCGAGCGCGCCGTAAAGCCGCCACGCCTTCGTCGCGCAGCCGCGGTTTCAACGCGTATTCGAAATATTCTTCGCCAAGCAGGTCCAGGCGATCGCGCGTCACCCCACGCAAGAGGGTATGTAAGAGCCGGGTGGCAAAGGTGCGTCCCGCAACATAAGCAACCGGACGCAACAAAGTCATCAGTGCCATGCCCGACCGGCGACGCCATCTCTCCGCAAAGCTCTGCGCATTCCATGTAAAAAAGCCTACTTGGCGCAGTGCGCTGAGCTCCAGCAGCGAGCCTTCGACGCGCCAGTATATTGGCGTGCTTTGAGACATTTCGTTCTTGGTAGAGATAGCGGCCATGGCGAGCGTGTGCCTAAATGCGCTGCGCGGCGCGCAACAATTCACTGACATGCGATTCGTAGGGCAATGCGGTCCTGTTGGGCCTGGAATCCGCCGCCGAAGTCCGGGTATCCCCTGACCTTTCTAGGCGTTCCGGCGAGCGGTGACAGATACTTGTGAACAGCTAAATTAACATCCCACCCGCAATTCCCGCAAGGACGTGGAAGGCTCCAATTAGATCGTTTGCGCCTACGAATTAAACACGTGTCCCATATAGCTGCTCAGGCTGATCGCGATGAGCAGCAGAAACGCCACGGTTGACGTAGCCAGTATCTCTGTCCACGGCACGTTGGCGAACGAATCGCCTGGCAACCGCGTCGGCAGCAGCGCGGCCACAATCGCTGCCAGATAGACCGGAACCAGTAGGAACAGCAGAAGGCTGGTGTGAAAAAACGGATACGCCATTCGAAAGGCCAGCCACAGCGCCGCTTGAGGCAAAACGGCGATCAAACTGAGCAACGCCAAACGGTCAAAAAAGTCCAGCCCCCCTGTGCATCGCAAGATCCGGTACAGTCCCAGGACAATCAAAGAGAACGCCGCAACGCCGCCTAGAACCGCCCCTAGCGTGAAATCGCGACTAGGAAATAGCGTATTGAAAAAAGGCAGCAAAGCGGACTGTCCCAACACCACAATCGCGAAGGCGCCCGTCACGAAACGATCGCCAGATAGCCCCAAAATCAGTATAACGAAGAAAAACGCGGCAACCAGAGCCTCCCATTGTGCCGGGAACACGGGGCTTGGGTGCACGACTGACGTGGCTTGCAGATACGAAATGCTGATGACTCGAACGGGAAGCCCTAGCCAATAACCCGCTAGACTTTCCGGAACAAAATAGAGAAGGAACTGCGAGGTCCAATAGAGCGGATAAATGGACGCGAGGCCCAGCAGCAATAAACGGAACCAGCGCATTCTGCCCCTCAGCAGGGCAACGATTCTGTTGCGGCGCGGCAAGATTTGCAAGATAGAAAGAGCGTGTATTAGACGCCCCATCCGTAGCGTTCGGCATGCTCCAGGCTGCGCTGCATTTCGGTGTGGAGAATCTCCATAAACCCAGTGGTTCCAATGGCTTTGCAGCCAGCCGACGCCAAATCGGGAGTCCTATAACCAGCCGTCAGCACGCGGACCACGGACTGTTCCACCCAGTCAGCCTCGAGTCCCAATCCAAACGAATCGCGTAGCATCATGGTGACGCTCAGAATCGAACCGATCGGGTTGGCCGAGTCCTTCCCCGCCAGCGTCGGCGCCGACCCGTGAATCGGCTCAAATAGCGGCGCGCCCGAACCAAAGCTTGCCGACGGAACCAGCCCGATTGACCCAACCAGGGCCGCAGCGGCATCGCTCAAAATGTCGCCAAACATGTTCGTCGTCAGCATTACGTCGAATTGCGACGGCCGTAGCGTCAGCTGCATCGCCGCATTATCGACATACATGTGCTCCAGCTTCACGTTGGGGTAGAGGTTACTCATACCCGTAACTGTTCGCCGCCAAAGCTGGGAGCTGGCCAGCACGTTGGCCTTGTCCACCGAGCACATTCGCCGCGACCGATTTTCCGCCCTGGTATACGCAAACGCTGCGATGCGCTCAACTTCAGGCACCGAATACGATTCCGTATCCCAGGAACGCTCTTTGCCGCCTTCTGTGACGTTCCCGCGCTCGCCAAAATACATTCCTCCGGCCAGTTCGCGGACAATCTCCACGTCCAGATCGCCAAGCCGCTCCGGCTTTAGCGGCGACATTCCGCGCAAAGGCTCGAGAAGCTTCACCGGCCGCACGTTCACGTACAGCCCCATACCCTGCCGCAGCGCCAGCAGCCCGCTTTCCGGCCGCTTCCCGACCGGCAAGGAATCCCACTTAGGCCCACCCACCGCACCGAGGAATACCGCATCGGCCCTGCGACACGCATCAATCGTCGCGTTCGGGAGGGGCGTTCCAGTCAGGTCAATTGCCGCTCCGCCGACCGGATGCTCTTGAAATTCAAATTGATGATGAAATTCGCGCCCGCACTCTTTCAGTACGTTCGCAGCCGCAGCCGTCACTTCCGGGCCGATGCCGTCACCCGCCAGAAGCACAATCGTCTTTTTCATCGCTGTACCCGAACTAATGCCTTATGCCGCCGATGTCGCTTCAGCCGTAACCGATGACCCGCCTCGGCGAATCACTTCGTGCGCAATGCCGAGAATATCCCGCGGGCGAACCGTCTTTGACTGGTCGGCCAGCAAAGTTACGCGGCGGTAAATCTCCGCCAGCTCCGCGTCGCTCGGCTCAAAACCCAAGTCGCGCAGGCTGACGCGCAAAGCATTGCGCCCCGAATGCTTGCCCATTACCAGCGACCGCGCCGGCACACCGACTGTTTCCGGCGAAATGATTTCATACGTCAGCGGATTCTTGATGATGCCGTCCTGATGTATTCCAGCTTCGTGCGCGAAGGCATTGGCCCCAACGACCGCCTTATTTGGAGCAACTTGAGCCCCGGTAATCTCCGTCAGCATCCGGCTGGCCGGGAAAAGCTGGTCCAGCTTGACGTTGGTCGCGACACCAAAGCTCTCTTTGCGTACGGCGAGCGCCACGGCAATTTCTTCCAGCGAGGCGTTCCCCGCCCGCTCGCCGATTCCGTTGACAGTGCACTCAATCTGTCGCACGCCAGCGCGCACAGCGGCCAGCGAGTTTGCCACAGCCAGCCCAAGATCGTCATGGCAATGCGCGCTCAGCGTCACGCCCTGCGCGTCTCCCAGATATTCCCGCACCTTCAAAAACATTGCGCCGTACTCTTCCGGCACCGCGTAGCCCACCGTATCTGGCAAATTCAAAATCGTAGCGCCCGCATCAACCGCCGCTTTGCAAACCTGGCAAAGGTATTCAATATCAGTACGGCCGGCGTCTTCGGCGGAAAATTCCACTTCCGCGACGTGCTGCCGGCCAAAGCGAACCATCGAGGTGATCGCTTCGAGCGCTTGCTCGCGCGTCATGTTGAGTTTGACCTTCAGGTGCAGGTCGGAAGTCGCGAGAAAAACGTGCAGACGCGCCGCCGCCGCGGGCCGCAGCGCTTCGATGGCGGCATCCAAGTCCACTTTCTTGGCTCGAGCCAAAGCTGCAATCGGCACGTCGCGCACTTCCCGCGCCACGGCTTGCACGGCTTCCAGGTCGCCGCGCGAAGATATCGGGAAGCCGGCTTCGATAATGTCCACGCCAAGCTTGGCCAATTGCTTGGCCATGCGAATTTTCTCCTCCGTGTTCATGGAGAAGCCGGGCGACTGTTCGCCGTCGCGCAGAGTGGTGTCGAAGATGCGCACTACGTCCATGGAGTGCTCCTCATAGTAGTAAGTCAGATAAACACCCTCTGGTCAAATTTATCTTTATTCTTCTTTCGATAATTCTGCCTTATACTGATCCGGAAGCCATTATGGACCTCAGCGAACTCCAAGTCTTCCTGACCGTCGCCCGCGAGGGCAGTTTCTCCCGTGCCGCCGAACGCCTCTACCGCACGCAGCCAGCGGTCAGTCTGGCCATTCGCAAGCTCGAAGACGGCCTGGGCCAGCCTCTTTTCGTTCGTGGCGCCCGGCCCGTGCGCCTTACAGACGCCGGCAACCTGCTGCGCGACTACGCCGAACGCCTTATTAACCTTCGCGACGAAGTAAAAAAGGGGTTATCCGAACTGGAAGGCCTCACGCGCGGCGAACTCTCGCTCGGCGTCAACGAAAGCTCGATCCATGCCCTGCTGCCCGCTCTCGCTCAGTTCCGCGAAGCTCACCCGGGCGTTCAGATCCGCGTGCATCGCATGTTCTCGCGCGACATTCCGCATGAAGTATTGAATTACCGCCTCGATCTCGGCGCAGTCTCCTTCGTCCCACGTGATCCGCAACTGCAGGCCACGGAAATTCTGAAAGACGAGCTGACCTTGGTCGTTCACCCGAAAAATGCGTTGGCCAAGCGCAAAGAAGTGGACGTCGGCGATCTCGGGGGCGAAAGCTTCGTCGCCCATAGCGTCGAATCGCCCTTCCGCCGCCGCGTCATCGAACTCTTCGGTCGCAACAAAACCACGCTGAACATGCCCATCGAGATGCCCACCATTGAGAGCATCAAGCGCTTCGTGCAGATGGGCATGGGCGTTGCCATCGTGCCGCGCATGTGTGTGGCCTGGGAAATCGATCACGGCTGGATGAAAGAAGTAAAAGTGCGTCAGCTCAACCTGCCGCGCCACGTCTACATGATTTCCCGCCGCGGCGCTCGCCTGCCTCATGCCGCTGCGGAACTCATCCGGTTGCTCAAGACGGATTAAACCAATCTTTCGCGCGTGTTAGCATGTCGCGCATGTCCTTCACTAAACGAAGTGTTTCCTTCTTTGTTTTGATTTGCGCGTTCGGCTCGTCATTGTCTGCACAAACAGTCTCCTCGCCGGATGGTCGCCTCGTCTTGACTATCGAAGCCGCGCTAAGCAGCGCCTCGCCGCCCGGCGCGCCGCTCACATATCAAGTCTCGTTTCGCGGCAAGCCATTGATTGAGCGCTCCGCGCTGAAACTGGAATTCGAAGGCCAGCGTCCGCTGGGTTCCGACGTACGCGTGATTGCGTCACCGCAGTCTAGTGGGGAAGACGGCTATCGCCTCATCGCCGGTAAAGCCAGCGAAGTGCGCACTCGCTACAACGCGCTGCGCGTGGACCTGGAAGAAGTCGGCGGCCTCACGCGGAAGTTTTCGGTCGAAGCGCGCGCCTACGATGATGCCGTGGCCTTCCGCTACGTCATCCCGCAACAGCAAAACATGCGCGATTACCGCCTCACCAAGGAAGCGACCGAATTCCGGATCGCCAAAGACGCCACCACCTATTCCCTGGTGCTTCCCAACTTTCATTCCATGTACGAAAGTGAATTCGTCAAGCTCCCCATCAGCGCGTTCTCGAATCAAGGCGGAATCGCCAGCAAAGTGTTAATCGGCCTTCCGACGCTGATGGAAGTTCCCGGCGTTGGTTGGATGGCGATCGCCGAAGCCAACCTGCGCGGCAACAGTTCGATGTATCTCACCAATCCCTCGGCAAGCTGGCTGGGACATTATTTCGAATCCGTGCTCGCGCCTTCCGACGAAGATCCGGCCGTCATCGTCAAAGCTGCGCTTCCGCATCATTCCGCATGGCGTGTTGTACTGGTCGGCGACGAGCCCGGCCGTTTGGTCGAATCCAACGTCATCACCAGCCTCAATCCCGAAAACGAAGTCGCAGACATGTCATGGATTCACGCCGGCAAAGCTTCCTGGGACTGGTGGAGCGGCAGCCTTGGCCCCGACGGCAAGCCCGCTTACACCACTGAAAACATGAAGTATTACGCGGATTTCGCCGCAAAGTCAGGCTTTGAGTACATGCTTGTCGACGCCGGCTGGTCCGACCGCGACATCACCAAAATGAACGGCAAGGTCGACATTCCGGCGCTCGTAAACTACGCGCGCGGCAAGAACGTAAAAATCTGGATCTGGCTTTATTACGGCAGCGTGGACGCTCAACTCGAAGAAGCGTTCCCTCTATTCGAAAAATGGGGAGTGGCCGGCGTCAAAATTGACTTCATCGAGCGCGACGACCAGCGCGGCATAGACTTTTATTATCGCGTCGCGAAAGCCGCAGCCGATCACCACCTGATGGTGGATTTCCACGGCGCCACAAAGCCTAGTGGCATCGAGCGCACATTCCCCAACGTGCTCGGCTACGAAGCCGTCCTCGGCATGGAGCAATCCAAAGCCGGCATGCGCGATAATCCCGAACATCACGTCGCGCTTCCCTTCACTCGTATGCTGGTCGGTGCCATTGACTACACGCCCGGCTCTTTCCACAACGTTACGCGCGAAAACTTCACGCCGCGCATGGAATCGCCCATGACCATGGGCACGCGCGCCCATCAACTCGCGATGTATGCAGTCTATGAAGCCGGCTTTCAGATGGTTTCGGATTCGCCGCGGTCTTACGAAGGTCAGCCAGCGTTTCAATTCATTCGCGATGTGCCCGCTGCCTGGGACGAAACGCGTGTATTGAACGGAAAAGCCGGAGAATTCGTCACCATCGCGCGCCGTCGCGGAAAAGATTGGTTCCTCGGCAGCATGACGAACTGGGATGCACGCACGCTCGACCTGCCGCTCGATTTTCTAGGCAGCGGAAACTATGTCGCGACGATCTACGCGGATGCCGACGACGCCGGCAAGAACCCCACAAACGTTCACATCGAAAAGAAGACCGTCACGCCATCTTCCCACCTGCCGGCAAAGTTGGCTTCAGGCGGCGGGTACGCGGTGAGGTTCACACCCGCTCCATAACATTTGCGCCGAGCGCCTGCAAAACGCCTATCGAGCGGTCCAGCCGCCATCAATCAAAATCGTCTCGCCCGTAATTAGCGACGCGGCGGACGAAGCCAGAAACACCACAGCACCCGCCACTTCCATAGGTTCGCCGATGCGGTGCAGCGCCGCGATTCTCTCCACTGTGTCCGCATGGAAGCGGGGGTCGGACAGCACAGCCTCCGTCCCTGGTGTACGAATAAACGTCGGCGCCACGGCGTTTACCGTAATTCCATACTTGCCCCATTCGACGGCCAGACATTTCGTCAAATGAACGATGCCCGCCTTCGTCATGCAATAAATGGCCTCCGTGGGCAGCGCCGCAAACCCCGCCTGCGAACTCATGTTGATGATTTTTCCGCTCTTTTGCCCAATCATCATGCGCCCTACAGCCTGGCTCGCAAAGAATGTTCCTTTCAGATTGATCGCCAGCGTCTCATCGAAGTCTTTTTCCGTAACATTCTCGGCCAGATTTTCAGGCGCGATCCCCGCGTTGTTCACTAGAATATCGATCCTGGCAAATTCCTTCCTAGCCTCATCGACTGCGCGGAAAATCTGATCCATCCGGCTCATGTCCATTTGCAGCGGGAGAGCTCTTCTCCCCAGCTTGGCGATTTCCGCGGCCAGGCCAGAGTCGGCCTTAACGTCACGCAGCCCAAGCGCAACGTCCGCTCCCGCATGTGCCAAAGCCAGAGAAATCGCGCGCCCTAGCCCTCGCGCCGCTCCTGTAACCAGCGCCACCTGCCCATTCAACGTAAACTGCGGATATTCCATCCTTCCTCCATCCCTAGCCCGAAGTTCCGTCTCGCCGCTTGCCGTTTGCGAAGCTCAAGCAAAACTTTCCGGCCACTTGCGGGCGGTATGCCACACGGCCAGAATCTCCACGACATTTTTTCTAAGCTGATATGCCACAACGAAGGGTGTTCCGCGCACCACCAGCTCCCGCGTGCCGGCGACTCGCCCCTTCCGGCCTGCCGCAGGATGCCTCCGGAGCACGTCGGCAGCTTTCCAGATTCTCATCACCATCTTGCGCGCCGTGCGCTCACTAGCTTCCGCCACAAAATCGAATGCTGCCTTCAGCTGCCTTGTCGCCGGCGTCGTCCATCGGATCTTCATTGCGGAGAATTCATTTCGTTCGCCGCATCTTCCCTATCATTTTCCGCACTGTGCCGTGTTCAACAAACTCCCCGCGCTTTGCCGCTGCAATTCCCTTCTCCACCAACTCCATCTGATAGCGGTTGAGCTCCAGATAGTTTTCCACTGCTTCGTTCAGCAGGTAGCTCCGATCACGGTCCATATCGCTGGCCAGCGCGTCCAAAGACGCAACCAGACTCGCTGGAATTCGAAAGCTAATCGTACGTTGTGCGCTCACACCGCAACCTCCGCAATACGTGGTATTACAATGTATTATAGCACCTGAAGTTTTGGCTCTAGCGCAGCAGTTTGGACTTACCCAAAAAGATGGTCACTATCATCTTTGCGCCGATCGTCGGTACAGGGGGGTGGGGTCGGGCGGCCTGTCACTCTTTTTCGGCCCGAAGCCTTGTTCCGGCGGTTTGACTTATACTTTGACCGTAGATCTTGAACGGTTTCTCTTCGTGACCAGCGTCCTGCTCATCCTCGGCATCGGCTTCTTCCTCGGCATGCGCCATGCTACCGATCCCGATCACGTCGTCGCTGTCTCTACCATGGTCAGCCGGGAACGCTCCATTCCCCGCGCCGGATGGATCGGCATCCTCTGGGGGGTCGGCCACACACTAACTATTCTCGTGGTCGGAGCCGCTATCATTCTTTTCGGCGTCGTCATCCCACCGCGGCTCGGACTCACGCTGGAATTCTCCGTGGCCCTTATGCTGATCTTGCTTGGTGTGTTGAATCTCACCGGCGCCATGCACTGGCTCAGTCACCGCTTCGCGCCTACACATCCGCAGCATCACGGCACTCATTCCCACGTGCACAGCCACGGCGATTACGCACACGTGCATCCGCACTCGCACGGTGGTGCAGCGCAAAATGCCGCTGCTGCCGAACACCACGGCTCCGAAGTCGAGCCGCCGCACTGGCTGCGCGCTCCCTTTGCGCGACTTGGAATTTTCCATTCGTTGCGGCCGCTGCTCATCGGAATCGTCCACGGACTCGCAGGCTCCGCCGCCGTCGCATTGCTAGTCCTAGGCACTATTCGCGATGCCCGCTGGGCGGTTTTCTATCTGTTGGTTTTTGGCCTGGGAACAATCGTCGGAATGATGCTGATGACGCTAGCTTTTGCGATTCCGTTCACCTTCGCTGGCAACCGCTTCGCCTGGCTGAACAAGGGACTCGTCACCGCAACCGGAATCGTCAGTCTGATTTTTGGCTTGTTCGTCGCCTACCAGATCGGCTTTGTGGACGGCCTCTTCACCGCGCACCCATCGTGGACCCCGCAGTAGTCTTCAAGGGACAGGACGATCTAGCAGTTCCCGACGCGCGGCGATCTATGCCGAGGCTTCTCCGACTGTGGGAAAAGTAGGCAGCAGTTTCGTAAGCCCAGCGACCTGCAGCACCGCCGCTCCTTGGGTCGTCAGTGCAGCCACAGCTAGTTTCTTGGTCTGGCTTCGCCGATGAACAAACAGCTGTACCAGAGCGCCGACTCCGGCCGAGTCCAGGTAGCTGACGCCGCTCATGTCCAGCACAACTTTATCTGCGGTGTAGGCTCGGGTCTCCTGCAAAAAGGCGTTGACCGTCTCCAGGCTCAGCTTGCCGCTCAGGCGGGCAATCAGGGTCCCGTTGCTTCCGGGTTCTTGGGCGATATCCAGTTTGGCGGGCTGCATAAGCCTCGAAGGTTACCGCAACCATCATTGCGCGTCCATAAACGCACCGTTACGGCTCCATGACACCCCGGGGCGGGACCTAGGCCAAGCCAACTCACCCCAGGGCGACTCGGTCTAGAAGAGGCATTGTCCCGGGCGGGGCCGGCTCGACCGCTGGCTCTGTTCCAATTTGGAACAGGTTTACGGCGACATTTTCCCACACCGAGGAAAGGATTCAACTGACGCTGACGGTGAATTGAAAAGACGCAAAGACTCAAGTCTGTGCTACTCAAGACGGTACGTCGTGGAGTGCACCGAAAGCTATTTCCCGCGGAAGAGGAAGGCGAATTCAATGAGGAGGATGATCACGATGGCGGCTTCCAGGATGAAGCTGCGAGCCTGATTGAACTGATCCACCATGAAGTGATACAACTCGCCCGCAGTGCGCAACTTTTGTTCAACCAGGCGGCGGTAATCGGGAACACCGACTTTTGCGGCGATCAAGTTGTAGAGGCGCGCATAAAACATATCGCTGAGGAACTTGATGGCGTTGTCTACTTTTTCGGTAAGCTCCATCACATCGAGACGAATGGTGTTGACTCGGGTGGACTCGCCGGAAAGCCGCCAGTTGCCGAAGCGGCCGCCCTTGTGGTCGAGGGCGCGATAGACACTGTTCAACACATTGGTAAGCAGCCCGTCGTAGTAACGAAATTCGAGGAGCTGCGTGTTGGCATACTCAAGCAGCTGAATCGTGGCGGCGGCAACTTCCCCGCTGCCGTAAACGACGGCGCCGGTCCAGCCGACGACAAGAAGATCGTTTTGTGAATAGGAAATGCTGGACTGCAGCACCTCCGCGCGTTCAACGTCAGAGAGCGCGACGGATTCGCCGCGAACGAGCTGGGCGATTTGGACAGCGTGCGAAGAAAGCAATTCGCCAGCAGACAATTTCTGACCGTTGTGCTCCGTAACGTCCTGCAGATAGGCGATCTGATAGTCCTCGGCGAGCCAGGAATCGTACGGTTTCAGCAGGGCGGGACGGGCGCGAGTGAGCGCGCCACGGAGCCATTCGGAGGCGCGATTTTCCAGTTCGGTGCTTCCAATGAGACGGCTGGACTGCAGCACGAGCGCGTCCCACTCGGCTTCGAACGGCAATTCCAACTCGATGCTGACGACGCCATAGTCGTAATATTTCGCGCTGCCACCGATGCGGCTCCCATCCTCGAGTGTGAGCGGATCGATCGGCTCAGAAACGGGCGGGCGTTCGAATCGAAGATATTGCGGGACGGGCGGAAGACGACCGGCAGGCGGTTCGGGGCGGCTGGACTCGCGAAGCGAGCGCAGACGATCGAGATGGATGGCTTCCGCCACCTCGTAAAGGTAGAGAATCCGGAAACAACCGCGTACAGGAATGACGGCCTCCGGCGGGCTGATTGATTATCGCTCAGGGCACGGACCAAGCGCAGGAAGTTGCGTGATTGCAGGCAACCTGCTGCGCTCTAAATTCACTGGGCGTACGTGACGCGATAAATGATGCCCGGCTGGTCGAAGGAGACGAGGAGCGAACCATCGGGCGCACTCACTACGCCGACAGGACGGCCGTATACCAGGCCTTTGCTCGCGTCCGGCACGAGTCCCGTCAAGAAAGGAACTGGATCGGCGGAGGGCTGGCCATCCTTGAACGCTACGAACACAACTCCATAGCCGGACCTGCTGGACCGGTTCCATGAGCCGTGTTCGGCGACAAAGGCTCCGCCTTGGTAGCTGGCGGGGAACTGCTTCCCTGTGTAAAAGGCAAACTGCAACGGAGCGACGTGCGCACCTAGAAGCACGTCAGGAATGGTGGCCTTGGCGACGAGTTCGGGCTTCTGCGGTTTTACTCGCGAGTCGACATTGCTGCCGATATAGCTATAGGGCCAGCCGTAAAAGCCGCCGTCGACGATGCTGGTGAAATAGTCGGGCGGGAGATTGTCGCCGAGGCCGTCGCGTTCGTTTACGGTGACCCAGGGCTTGCCGGTGACGGGTTCAAGTGCGAGGCCGACGGGATTGCGCAGGCCCGTCGCGAAGAGGCGCGCATTCTTGCCGTCAGGATCGCAGATGGTGACGGCAGCGCGGACCTCGGGCTCGCCGGTATCGATGTTGCTGCCGGAACCAACGGCGACCAGAAGGTGCTTTCCATCCGCTGTGAAGGCGAGCGTACGCGTGATGTGGCCGCCGCCCGGTACGTCCATGAGCTTTTCTGCTTCGCCCAGACGTTTGGAAGTTTTTGGATCGTATTTGAAGCGGACGATGCTGGTCATGTTGCCGATGTAAACGTAGTCGTCGTGGAAGGCGATGCCGAAAGGCCGGCGAAGGCCATCGGCGAAGAGCACGCGCTCCTGCGCTCCGCCGGTGTGGTTGGGGTCGCGAAGTATGACGATCTGATCGGCACCGGTGTCGGCGAGGAAGATGTCGCCATTAGGAGCAATGGTGAGAAGGCGGGGAGCTTTGAAGTCTTTGGCGAAAACGTTGACGTGGAAGCCTTGGGGAACGGTTGGGAGGAAGCTATCGGGCATGCGGACTTCGCCGGGAGCGTTATCCGAGGACTTGGTGGCAAAAGGGGCGGGCAGATTGGGTTTCTGGCCGTGGGTCACCTGCGATGATGCGATCTGTGGGGCAATCAGAATTACAAGACAAACGCAAAATCTGGACGCCTGGTTTGAGAGTTTCATTAGAGATCAGCCCTCGAGAATTTGAACAGCGGATAGGCGGCTACGAGACGAAGTTGGCGGGCCCGCGGCCGCCTGTAGTATCCCGCGACTGGCCACCATTCACAAGGCGGCCGCTGGGACGAAATGGCCGCCCCGCTTCCCGTTTTGCTAGCCGCTGAACGCGCACGGTGGGGAAGTGTAATTTGACGGGGGCTGCGGCATCGAATCGTCAGAGGTGAAGGATATGAAAGGACCGTATGTCGGGAGGCTGTTGAGCATCGCCACGATCGCGGGACTTGTTATCTGGTGGGGAATACAGGTGGTTTCCGGCAGGCCGGCTCAACCGAAGGGTTATTTCCCTCGGCCGACGGTAGACGCATCGCTGGCGGCGAAATCCGATCGCGAAACAGCGGTTTTCGCAGGCGGTTGTTTTTGGGGAGTGCAGGGAGTGTTTCAGCATGTTAAGGGAGTATGGAAGGCAACTTCCGGGTATGCCGGCGGCACAGTAGAGAATCCGTATTACGAACTGGTGTCGAGCGGAAGCACCGGACATGCGGAGAGCGTGGAAGTAGAATACGACCCGGCGCAAATCACCTACGGACAGCTGTTAATGGTGTTTTTCTCCGTGGCACACGACCCAACGCAAAAGAACCGCCAAGGTCCCGACATCGGGACGCAATACCGTTCGATGATTCTGGCCAAGAATGAAGAGCAAAGGAAAATTGCCGAGGCCTATATCGCTCAGATCAACCATGCAAATGTGTACGAGCGCCCGCTGGCCACTGAAGTCAAAGCCTTTTCGGCGTTTTATCCAGCGGAAGACTATCACCAAGGCTATTTGGAAAAACACCCGGATGATCCATACATTGCCTATAACGACTTGCCTAAAATCGCGGCGCTTAAGGCGCTGTACCCGGAGCTGTATCGATAGCCCTCAGCTCTTTTGTTTGGGTTAGCTGAATAGCCACATGTAACAAAAATTAGACAAGTTGATCGTGGAACAGTCGGGCGCCTTGCCGAAACAATCATGTGAACCCGTAATCGGAAACTTGCAATGAAAGGGCGCCTCGATGAAACTTTCCACAATACTTACATGTGCAGCGGCAACAATTCTTGCCAGCACCGCAAACCCTGGCGGTGCCAAACCGGCTCCAAAACCGGTCGTTGTGGAGATCAAGAACGCTTCGGGACAAAGCATCGGGACGGCGACACTGACGGATGCGGCTCCGGGAGTGAAAATCAAGCTGGATATCAAAAGTTTGCCACCGGGCGAGCATTCCATTCACATTCACCAGGTGCCGAAGTGTGAAGGACCGGATTTCAAGTCGGCCGGTCCGCACTTTAGCGGAGCGATGGCCGGACACGACCACAGCGGAGCGCCAGCGGGAGACATTCCGAATTTTGTGCTGGTGGTCGGTGCGGACGGGACGGCGCACGTTTCCGTTGTTGCGCCAAACGTGACACTTGGGAGCGACGCGCGTTCCGTATTCAGCAATGGCGGGACAGCGCTGGTGATTCACGCTGTGAGCAACTCAACAGATAGCGGGGCGCCTCCGCGGATTGCGTGCGGAGTGATTTCCAAATCCGAGTAGGTTCGCAAGCAAAATCAGCGAACATCGGGCCGTTCGGTGACCGGTTTCCCGGCTCTGGCCGGAAGCGCGGATTTGTTTCCACCAGCAGCTTCGCCGATGAGCAGAGCCTGCAAATCGGAGTAGGCATAAATCGTCGGGGCGTGGTTTTGCATTAAGCCACCGGTGTCCGCGGTTGGGCCGTAGTTGCTGTGAAGATCGCGGCCCAACATGCGCAGCATGGCCATTTGCTGGCCGCGGTGATGGGCGGTGTGAGTGAGCCGCCGCGTCACTATCCACGCGCGAGATTTCACAACATCGAAAAACTGTGCCGAACCTTCCCACCAAGCTGCATCCTTCGTCTGCAGCTTAGCGAGGCGTTTGCCGCTGTCTTCCGCGTAGCGTTTGACGAATTCAAAGCGTGTTTCCTGTTGCGGAAGCGGCGGGGCAGCGACATTGATTCCCAACATGGTACGAAACCAGATGTCTTCACTAACGCACTGGTGGACCATCTGTTCGCGCACGCTGCGGCCACGAGTGTCTGACGCGTTCGGACGAAATGGGAGATCGGAGTCGTGGAATTCGCTCCACACGCTGAGCACCTTGGTGCGTTCCGTCGCATAGGTCTCGACCAAGAAATCGCAGTTCATGTTCGCTCCTTCGTTCGAGCAGCCGTGCGAGCGAGTTTGGCGCGCCGGGTTGCCGCGATTATGGTAGGCTGGCCACGTATTGTGCCTCACAACGAACCCTGGCAGCTGCGGGTATGCGTTGTCATCGTACATCGGCAGGAGGAAAAACCATGAGATTCAAGAGCATGGGTGTCTTTGCAGTATTGGCGCTGGGGGTGATCGGGTTCAGTTCCTGTCAGACGCCGTATCACGAGGACAAGGAGCGGTATGTTTTCGTGGCGTCCAACGTTCATCTGCCTTATTGGGAGGAAGCCCAGGCCGGCCTTCGAGATGTGGCGAAGCAGATGGGCGTGAAAGCGGAGATGGTAGGGCCAGAAAAATTTGATCCACAAGAACAGCTGAAAGCATTTCAAGACGTTGTGAACAGCAAACCGGCAGGAATCCTGATTTCCGTGACAAAGCCGGATCTGCTGCAGGATGCCATTGACAGCGCGGTAGCGCAGGGCATCCCTGTAATCACGGTGGATTCGGATGCGCCGGCGTCGAAGCGGCTGATGTTCGTGGGCACGGACAATTTCCGCGCGGGCATGGAAAGCGGCAAGCGCATGGGTGAGATTTTGAAGGGTCAGGGTCAAGTGGTGGTCATTACGATTCCCGGCCAGCTCAATCTGGACGAGCGGGCGCGCGGAATGAACGAGGCGTTGAAGAAGTATTCCGGAATCAAGCTAGCGCAGACGATTGATGACAAGGGCGATCCGCGCGTGGCCAACGACAGCATTTCCGATTTGCTAAAGGCAAAGGCCAAGATTGACGGCATCATTTGTCTGGAAGCTTCGGGAGGGTCGGGAGCGGCGGAAGCGCTGCATCGCGTGGACGCGAAGATTCCCATCGTTGGATTCGACAAGGATCCGGAGACGCTGGACTGGATCGACCGTGGCACGATCACCGCGACGGTTACGCAAAAGCCATACGTGATGGCGTACTACGGGATCAAGTTTGCGGACGATTTGCATCACAACGCCGTGCATGAGTTCAAGGACTGGCGGACAGCACCCACTCCGGCCATGCCGACCTGGGTGGATACAGGGACAGTCGTAGTGGACAAGAGCAATGTGAAAGTGTTCCGCGAAGCACTGGCGGCGCACCCGAAGCCCCTGTAAAGCGGAATTTGTTTGCAGCAGGCGTCTTGAGGAAGGAAGGGAGGGGCTTCACGGTAAAGCCCCTCCCCTGTTCGGGGTACTTCGGAGGTTTTACTGCTGTTGAGAACGGTTCGAGGGAAAGGTAGCCGCGAGCCGTTCGCGTGGGCGAGAGTATGTAACTGGAAATGGCGCAACGCCATACCAGCAAACCCTGAGCAGGCATTAAAAAATTACGCATAAGCGGCTCAAGAGATCCCCGGTGAATTTCGGTTTTTACAAAGACGCGGCGACCGCAAAAACGGTTGACACGTTTTTCGCGCGGGCGTATCAACAAAAAACCGGCTTGCTGCGTTGTTGCCTACCCTGGTGCGGCGCCGAATCTCACCTGCTCTTGGAGGGCTTTTCCATGCCAGTCAGCGCAATTCCTGAAGGATTTCACACCATCACGCCGGGCCTCACCTGCAAAAACGCGGCGGCCGCGATCGATCTTTACAAGAAAGCGTTCGGGGCAACGGAAGTCATGCGGATGCCAAGCCCCGATGGCCGGATCATGCACGCGGAGCTGAAGATCGGAGACTCGCATTTGTTTCTTGCCGATGAGTACGCTGGGATGTCGGCAGCGCCGACGGCCGGGGCCGCGCCGTCGCAGTCTCTCTACCTATATGTAAAAGATGTAGACGCCGCTTACCAGAAAGCGGTGGACGCGGGCTGTACGGGCGTCATGCCGGTTGTGGACATGTTCTGGGGCGACCGGTTCGGAAAAGTGGTTGATCCGTTTGGCCACCACTGGAATATGGCGACGCATACCGAAGATGTCGCTCCCGCAGAAATGGATCGGCGCGCGAAGGAGTGGATGGCGCAAATGGCGCAGAAGTCCCAGGCGGCGGGCAAGGGCTAGTCGCAGGACAAATCTGCCGCGCAGAGGCAGCCACATCGGCCGGCGCGGGCCTTTAGTCTGTGCTCACGCCACGTACGAACTCGGGCCGCCCGAGCGTGTTATGCTCGGGCACGGGGCAAAAGCCGAGGGTTTCATCGCATCCAACTCTCCAGGCCTGTGATGACTGCTTGCAAAGTCCGGTTCGCCGCTCTTGCATTTTGGGGGATTGGTGTATCTATCGGCGTGGCTGCTAGCCGGAGCTTCGCGCAGGCGCCGGCACAACAAAGCGCGCCGAACGGAGCTTCTAACGCAGCAACCAGCGCTGACAGCGCTACGCGCACGCAAGGTAAAAAACTGGTTTTGAAGGACGGGAACTACCAGCTGGTGCGCGAGTACAAGCGGAACGGCGATCGTGTGAGGTATTTCAGCTCGGAACGCGGGGCGTGGGAAGAAATTCCTGCTGCGATGGTGGACTGGGATGCCACGGCCAAGGCAGAAGCGGCTGCGGCGGCCTCTGACGATGCGTTGCTGAAAAAAGTGCGGAAACAGGAAGAGCAACAGGTGAAGGAAGCGCCGCTGGATGTGGACGCGAGTTTGCCAGTGGCACCGGGAATTTTTCTGCCTCCAGGTGAAGGGATGTTCGTTGTGGAAGGAAAGTCGGTGACGCCACTGGATCAGGCTGAGGCGCAAATACGAACCGACAAGAAGCAAGTGCTGAAGCAGGTGCTATCGCCGGTGCCGATTGTACCGGGCAAGCGCAACGTGCAACTGGAAGGAGGAAAGGCGATTCGACGAATCAACTCGGAGCGGCCGGAGTTTTACCTACGCGAGGCGCCGCCTGATCCGGACCGAGTTTCGCCGATTCAGACGAGCAGCCGGCCGGGGGAGATGGGGCCGGAAGTCGAGCTGGTGCGACTGAAAGTGAAGGGTGGCAAACGGGAAATCGAATCAATTCGAAGCATGTTCGGTCAACAGGTATCTGAAGAGCGGAACGCGGTGGCTTTGCAGAGATGGGATATTGCGAAGGATGTCTTTCGATTTACGCTCGGAGAGGCGCTGCCCGCCGGGGAGTATGCGTTCGTGCAGATCCTGCCTGATGCAATCAATCTGTACGTGTGGGATTTTGGCGTGGACCGCAAAAGCAGCGAGCCAGCGCGCGCGAAGAACTGACAGCGATTCTTAGTGGCTTTGTTTCGCGACGACGAGCGCTTCCTTCATCACGGCCAAAACATCGAGAATGCGAAATGGCTTTTGAAGAATGGCCGCTCCCTTGAGCCTCGCATTCTGATCAACATATTCCCCGGTCATGAAGATTACGATTGGCTTTTGTGCGCCGGCGGCGGCGGTTACATGTGCGGCAGCGGCCTGGCCGTCGCTGAAAGCGCCCGCGTTTTTCAGACGGAGATCGCACAGGAGCGCGTCGCAAGGGTGAGCAGCGATCAAAGCGGCAGCTTCTTCTGCGGTGGATGCAGTCGACACTTTGAGACCATGCGCGCTCAGTCCCTCTTCGAGGAGCGCGCGAATACTTTCTTCGTCATCCAGTACGATGACGTGAATGCCTTTCAAAACAGTAGGCGTGGGGCGCGGGGCATGGTCCGAACCGCTATCTGAAGAATCGGCCCCGCGTGAAGTCGTGGTGCCGCGCGGAAGATCGCGCGCGGCGGGCAGGTAAACCTTGAAAGCCGACCCACCGCCGGGAAGAGATTCCGCCTGAATGGTGCCGCCGTGCTCACGCACGATGGAAAGGCAGATGCTGAGGCCGAGGCCGGTGCCGCCGCCGGGGCGCTTGGTGGTGTAGAACGGGTCAAACAACCTGGGCAGAGCTTCCGGAGAAATGCCGACGCCGTCATCCTGAACTGTGACGACCACATTTCCCGTGGAAGTGCCGAGGCGAATCTGGACGCGGCCGGATTCACGAACTTCGCGAATCGCTTGCTCGGCGTTGGTCACGAGGTTCAGCAAGACCTGGATAAGCTGATTGGCGTCGCCGACGATCGGAGGCAGATCGGTACGCGGCGTGAAGTCCACCGCAACCTGATTGCGGCGGAGGGAATGTTCGTGAAGCTGAAGAGTACGCTCGATGATCGAGTTGAGATCGATCGAATTTTTTTGGGGGGAAGCCGGCCGCGAGAATTCCAGCAAATTCTGGACGATGCGGGCGGCTCGACGCGCCTGACGATGTGTGAGATCGAGCTGGCGCTTCATGGAGTCATCGAGGCCGTCGCGCTCGCGGACAAGTTCGGTAACGCCGAGGATGGCGGTGAGCGGATTGTTGAGCTCATGGGCAACACCAGCCAGCATCTGCCCCATCGCCGCGAGCTTTTCGGCTTGGATCAGCTGTTCTTCGAGGCGCTTCAAGTCAGTAACGTCGCGGCCGGAGAGGACCACACCTTCAATCTTGTTGCGTTCGTCAAACAGCGGGCTGAAATTGAAGAGGATGCGGCGCCAATCGCCGTTCTTATGACGGACCCGTACTTCCTTCGACGAAAAAATTTTTTTGCCATGAACAATTTCTTCGTAAAGCCCAAGCAGTCCCGGCAAATCCTCCGGGTGAGCGCAATGGCCGAAATCCATCCTCTGCATGGCATCAAGATCGTAGCCAAGCGTATCGATGCAGCGGGGGCTGACAAACGTGTAATGCAACTTGGTGTCGAGGACGAGGATCAGGTCCGGAAAACTGTCCACCAGGCGGCGCGCGAATTCTTGCTGCTTGTGAAGGCGGCGCTCAATCTCGCGCCGGGAAGAAATATCCATTAGCGCGCCCTGATAGCGCAGAATCTTGCCGGAGGAATCGCGAACAGCGGCGGCGGTGTTCAAGCAGGTGACAGGCGTTCCATTCTTGCGAAGCAAGGTAATTTCGCGGCCTTCGAGAACCGGCTGGCGATCCACTTCGTGACGGATCATGGTGCGCAAGGACTCATCCGGGAAAACCTCGCTGACTTTGCGCGCGAGCAACTCGGCCTTGTTGTCGTAGCCAAGGATGCGCACAAGCGCCGGGTTCACGTCGAGGATCTGGTCTTCCGGAGTAACGATGTAAATGCCTTCCTGCAGAGTTTCGAAGAGCTCGGTGAAGCGGGCTTCGTTGCGGCGAGATGCCGTGATGTCGCGGGCGAGGACGGTCATGCCCTGAACCTGGCCGTCGCGCGTCATGGCGTGGATGACACATTCGAAATAATTGATGGTGTTGCGCCGCTTGAGGCGAACCTGAATCACGCCCGTCCAGTGACGCTTTTCCAGAAAGCGCGGCATGTGCCGCTCAATGACGTTGGGTCCGTCACCGCCTCCATCCTCGATAAACTCTGACAGCGGATGGCCGATAATCTCCTGAAAGGATGAGCCCACCAGATCGGCGAAGCTCCGGTTGGCCGCGCGAATCTCCCCATCCAGGGTCACGGCGATGAGCACGTCGTCGAAAGAGTCGATGAGATCCCGATAACCCTGTTGCGAGCGTTCGATGACAGAAAACAACTTGTCCATCTGGCCTTCGCTGGGAGGAGTGGCGATCCGCTGTTCAATGCCACGGACCAGACCGCGCAGTTCGGCGATTTCTTTGTTGCGTCGCCAGGCATAAACGATAAAGGCAGCAACGACGGCGAGGAGAGCTGGCAGAAGGAACTCATAACGCCGAGCGAAGGCGCGAATCGTCTCCCACGAAACGAGAACGTACGCGACAGCCAGGATGCTCAGAATGAAGTACGTGAGGCGCCAGAGGCGGCGCTGCCGCTGTTCAAACTGTGCCAAACGTTGTTCGACGCTGGACCGAGAAGGTTCATCGGAACCGGCGTCCACTGGGGAACCCTGTGGAAACGGGTCGTGCATGGAGTGATCCTGGCCGCTGATTTCGGCCTGCGTCCTCATGCTCATTTTCCGCCCTGACGGTCCGGCTCGGCAATTAATAGAAAGGAAACAGGTTCCAGACGGATACCTGTCCCAACGATATGCACGCCGGCGTTGTCAAAGCTGAGTTTGTCCCGTCTACAGGGAGAAGTGCTTGTTGGTTCAGTCTCTAGAAAACGGTTAGACTTCATTCCCGGCTTTTCTGAAAAATGTTTTTGTTTGCATGGCCAGTCAACAGGTCACAAATCAATTCATGCCTGCCAGCACGGGCGTCAATCCGTGGCTAATCGCCGTGGTGGTGTCTCTGGCGGCTTTCATGGAAGTGTTGGACACCAGCATTGCGAACGTAGCCCTGCCGCATATCGCGGGAGACTTGGGCGCCAGCACAGATGAGAGCACTTGGGTGCTCACATCGTACCTGGTTTCGAACGCAATCATCCTGCCTGTGAGCGGCTGGTTTGTCGGAATCTTTGGCCGCAAGCGCTTCTTCATGCTATGCATCCTGATTTTTACTCTGAGTTCCCTGCTTTGCGGTGCCGCCTGGAGTTTGGGTTTTCTGCTTTTTGCGCGAATTCTGCAGGGCGCGGGCGGCGGCGGCTTGCAGCCCCTTGCCCAGGCCATCCTTGCCGATACGTTTCCGCCGGAAAAGCGCGGGTTGGCGTTCTCGCTGTACGGCGTGACCGCAATCGTGGCGCCATCGATTGGTCCGACTTTGGGCGGATGGATTACCGATAACTATTCCTGGCGCTGGATTTTCTATATCAATTTGCCCGTGGGAATCCTGGCTCTGTATTTGGTTTTTCGGCTGATCGAGGATCCGGCATACATCAGCCGCAATGTCGGCAAATCCCTCAAGATCGATTACATCGGATTCGGCCTACTGGCACTCGGCGTTGGCGCGCTGCAAATCCTGCTGGACAAAGGGCAGGAAGATGACTGGTTCGGGTCGAATTTCATTGTGTCGCTTGCGGTGATCGCGACTGTATGTCTGATCACGCTGGTCATCTACGAATGGCGGCACAAAGAACCGATCGTCGACGTGCGGCTCTTCAAGAACGGCAACTTTGCAGCTTCCAGCATGATGCTGTTCATGGTGGGAGCAATTTCCTTCGCTTCGACTGTGCTGATGCCGCAGTTCCTGCAGACCCTTCTGGGCTATACCGCGCAGAAAGCCGGGATCGTCATGTCAGCCGCTGCCGTGGTGCTTTTGCTGGAGTTGCCCTTCGTAGGCCAGCTGACGACGCGATTGCAATTCCGTCATTTGATTGCATTTGGCTGGCTGGCGCTTACCTGCACGATGTATTTGTCCACCAAGCGAATCGATCTGCAGATCAGTTTTGCGTCGGCGACCTGGCTTCGAATTCTGCAGTACGTCCCGCTGGGCTTCATCTTCATTCCTTCTTCGACGGCGGCATACAATGGAATTCCCGGCGAGAAGAACAACGCAGTCGCCGGGCTGGTGAATTTCATGCGGAACATTGGGAGCAGCGTCGGCACATCGGTTGTGACTACACTACTGGCGCGGCGCTCGCAGTTTCACCAAGGGCGTCTGACGGAACATGCCACTAGCCTCAGTCACAATTTTGAGAGCGCAATCAGCGCTTCGGCGCGGCAGTTAATGCAAGGCGGGATGTCCTTGGCAGACGCGCAAAAACACGCTCTTGCGCGGTTTTATGCCGGACTGCAGGTTCAGGCGGCTTCACTGGCCTACATTGACGTCTATTTCGTGCTGGCGGTAGCTGCGGGGCTGATGTTCGTGCTGTCGTTCACGCTGCGGAAGAACAATCCGCGGGCCGCTTCCAAAGTGTCCGCGCACTAGCTGGGCAAACTCGCCCCAGCTCATCATTCCAAAAAAAAAGGGACGCGAGATCGTCGCGTCCCTTTTTGTTAGTGGCGCATATCGCGCCGTTCGAATTGGTTAGACTTCGGTTGCGGCGTCAGCCTCGCCCTCAAGTTCCCCATCCTTGCCGAGGAAGTCGAGACCGGCAGCGTCATCGGCCATCAGTTCGCTAGCCTCAGGCAACAGCTCCTCCTGAGGCGCGGGAGGCGGCATTTCCGTCAGCAACTGCAGGCTGCGGTAGTGCTCGAGGCCGGTGCCGGCCGGAATGAGGCGGCCCATGATGACGTTCTCTTTCAGGCCGCGCAGGTAGTCCACCTTGCCGGCAACCGCAGCTTCGGTGAGGACGCGAGTGGTCTCCTGGAAGCTGGCCGCCGAGATGAACGAGTCGGTCGAGAGCGACGCCTTGGTGATACCGAGAAGCAGCGGACGGCCCGTTGCGGGGCGTCCGCCCTCGGAGATCACGCGATCGTTCTCTTCGCGGAAGCGGAACTTGTCCACCTGCTCTTCGAGAAGGAAATTTGTATCGCCCACGTCTTCTACTTTGACCCAGCGCATCATCTGACGAACGATCGTCTCGATGTGCTTGTCGTTGATGTTCACGCCCTGCAGACGGTAGACCTCTTGAATCGCGTTCACGAGGTACGCCTGGGTGAACTTTTCGCCGAGGACCGCCAGTAAGTCGTGCAAGTTGAGCGGGCCGTCGATCAAAGCCTCACCGGCCTTGACGTGCTCGCCTTCCTGCAGGTTGATGTGCACACCGCGCGGAATTGAGTATTCCTTGGTGGTCTTGCCGTCTTCGCTTTCGACGTAGATCTTGCGCAGGCCCTTGCTGATTTCGCCGTAGCGCACGATACCGTCGATTTCGCCGATGACCGCCGGATCGCGAGGCTTGCGGGTTTCGAAGAGTTCGACGACACGCGGCAGACCGCCCGTGATGTCCTTGGTCTTGGTGGTCTCGCGCGGGATCTTCGCGAGAATGTCGCCAGGCTGAACTTCATCGCCATCCTGCACCATCAAGTGCGCGCGGGAAGGCATGAGGTACTTCTTCTTGACCTTGCCGGAGCTGTCGCGAATCAAAATCGCCGGCTGATGCTTTTCATCGCCCGGTGGCAAAGTGACCACGAGCTGCGAAAGGCCGGTGACCTCGTCCACCTGCTCTTCGATGGTCAGGCCGGGGCGCAGGTCGTCAAACTTCACCGAACCGCCCGTTTCCGTGAGGATCGAGAAGGTGAAGGGATCCCACTCGGCCAAACTTTGCCCGTGAACCACGCTGTCGCCCTCGGCTACACGGAGACGCGCGCCATACACCACGTGATAGCGTTCCTTTTCGCGGCCCTTTTCGTCCACGATGGCGATCAAGCCGGAACGGTTCATGGCGATGGAAGTGCCGCCGCGGCCTTCAACGAATTTCATGTCGACGAACTTGACGATGCCGTTGTTGCGGGCTTCGATGGTGGAGCGCTCGCTGACGCGTGTTGCCGTTCCACCGATGTGGAACGTACGCATGGTGAGCTGCGTGCCGGGTTCGCCGATGGACTGAGCGGCGATCACGCCCACTGCTTCTCCGAGTTCCACCATGCGGCCCGATGCGAGGTTGCGGCCGTAGCACAGCGCGCAAACTCCACGGCGGGATTCGCAAGTGAGCACGGAACGGATGCGGACGCGTTCGATGCCCGCAGCCTGCACGGCGTTCGCCAGCTCTTCGGTGATTTCCTGGTTGACCTCGACGATCACGTGGCCTTCGAAATCCTTGATCTTGTCGAGCGAAACGCGGCCCACGATGCGGTCGCGCAACGGTTCAACTTCGACGCCGGCTTCGATGATGGGCTCGACGTAGATGCCTTCGCCGGTCCCGCAGTCGAGTTCATTGATGATGACGTCTTGCGCCACGTCCACGAGGCGGCGGGTCAGATAGCCCGAGTCTGCGGTCTTAAGCGCAGTGTCGGCCAAACCCTTGCGGGCGCCGTGGGTGGAGATGAAGTACTGCAGCACGGTGAGGCCTTCGCGGAAGTTCGAAGTGATCGGCGTTTCCATGACTTCGCCGGACGGCTTGGCCATGAGGCCGCGCATACCGGAAAGCTGCCGAATTTGCTGCTTCGAACCGCGGGCGCCGGAGTCCGCCATGACGTACACCGGGTTGATGACGCCTTCCTTGTCGTGGCCCTCGAGCGCCTTGAACATTTCGTCGGCAACTTTTTCCGTGATGTCGCCCCAGATCGAAATGATCTTGTTGTAGCGTTCGCCGTGGGTGATGGCGCCGTCGAGGTACTGCTGCTGTACCTTGACGACTTCCTTTTCGGCGTTGTCCACCAGCTTCGATTTGTCGCTCGGAATGAGCATGTCGTCGATGCCGATGGAGATGCCGGACTTGGTGGCGTAGGTGAAGCCGAGCGCCTTCAGGCGATCGAGCAACGCAACGGTGCCTTCCAGGCCATAGCGCAGGTAGGCGTAGTAAACGAGCTGCTGCACGCCCTTTTTCTTCAACAGGCCGTTAATGAAGGGCATATGCGATGGCAGGTGCGAATTGAAGATGACGCGGCCGACGGTGGTCTGGATGAACTGCCGCTCCATCTTCACGGCTTCGGTGTGCGTAACATCCTGGTTGTCGTAAGCGGTGACGAGGTCGATCACTTCGCCGGTGTAGCGCAAACGGATCGGCGTGAGCAATTCCACTTCACCTGCTTCTAGCGCGAGGATGACTTCGTCGGCCGAGCCGAACACGCGGCCTTCGCCTTTGGCGCCCGGCTTCGACTTGGTCAGGTAATAGATACCGAGAACCATGTCCTGCGACGGCACGGCCAGGGGCAAACCGTGAGCCGGAGACAGAATGTTGCGCGAGCTGAGCATCAGCACGGACGCTTCGACTTGCGATTCCGGCGAAAGAGGAATGTGCACGGCCATCTGGTCGCCGTCAAAGTCCGCGTTGAACGCGGTGCAGACGAGCGGATGAATGCGGATAGCCTTGCCTTCGACCAGCGTCGGTTCGAACGCCTGAATGCCCAAGCGGTGCAGAGTGGGAGCGCGGTTCAGCAGAACGGGGTGCTCTTTAATGACATCCTCGAGAATGTCCCACACCACGGAGTCCTGCTGCTCCACCATTTCTTTGGCCTGCTTGATGGTGGTGCAGTGGCCCTGCGCTTCGAGCTTGTGGTAGATGAACGGCTTAAAGAGCTCGAGCGCCATCTTCTTCGGAAGGCCGCACTGGTTGAGCTTGAGTTCCGGGCCAACGACGATGACCGAGCGGCCGGAATAGTCCACGCGCTTGCCGAGCAGGTTCTGGCGGAAACGACCCTGCTTGCCCTTGAGCGTGTCGCTCAACGACTTGAGCGGGCGGTTGTTGGTTCCGCGCAGTACGCGGCCACGGCGGCCGTTGTCAAACAGTGCGTCCACGGCTTCCTGCAGCATGCGCTTTTCGTTGCGCACGATCACGTCCGGCGCGCGGAGCTCCATCAGCTTCTTCAACCGGTTGTTGCGGTTGATGACGCGGCGATACAGGTCGTTCAAGTCGGAAGTGGCAAAGCGGCCGCCATCAAGAGGAACGAGCGGGCGCAACTCCGGTGGAAGGACTGGAATCACGTCCAGAATCATCCATTCCGGCTTGTTGCCGCTCTTGCGGAACGCTTCGAGCACTTTCAGGCGCTTGGCGAACTTAATCCGCTTTTGTAGCGACGGATCGGCTTTCATCTTTTCGCGAAGCTCATCGGCGAGCTTGTCCACATCGACGCGGCGGAGAAGTTCTTTAATGCCTTCCGCGCCCATGCGAGCGGTGAACTGGCCGGGGTATTCCTGCGCCAGCTTGCGGTATTCCTCTTCGGGCAGAACCTGGCGTTCTCTCAGGATGGCGACCTCGCCGGGATCCACGACGACGAACGCTTCGAAGTACAGAATGCGCTCGAGGTCGCGCATGGAAATGTCCAGCAAGTAGCCGATGCGGCTGGGCAAGCCCTTGAAGAACCACACGTGCGAACAGGGCGAAGCCAACTCGATGTGGCCAAGGCGTTCGCGGCGAACCTTCGACAAGGTGACTTCGACGCCGCACTTGTCGCAGATGACGCCGCGGTGCTTCATCCGCTTGTACTTGCCGCACAGACATTCCCAGTCCGTAACCGGACCGAAAATCTTTGCGCAGAACAGACCGTCACGCTCGGGCTTGAAGGTGCGGTAGTTAATGGTCTCCGGCTTGGTGACTTCGCCGTGCGACCAGGAACGAATTTTTTCCGGGCTGGCCAGGCTGATGCGGATGGAATCGAAATCTGCAATCAGGCTTGCGCGATCATAGGGGCTGCTGCGATACAAGGTTGTTTCCTCCCTGCCCTCGCCTTTCGGCGGGAGCCCGCGTCCTGGTCTGCATCTTTGCAAATGCTCACCAAGGACGGCTGAGAACCCAAAAACGAAAACCCAAATCAGTTGCCGCGCTGAGGACGCGATCTCTCGCGCCCTCCGTGGCAATCCATCAATCGGCGGCTTTTTCCGCCGGCTTCTGCCGCTTCATCAACTCGACGTCGAGACAGAGCGACTGCAACTCGCGAACCAGCACGTTGAACGACTCCGGCACGCCCGGCTCGATGCCTGGTTCGCCCTTGACGATGGCCTCGTAAATTTTCGCGCGGCCATAAACGTCGTCGGACTTTGCCGTCAGCAGTTCCTGCAGGATGTGCGCAGCGCCATACGCTTCGAGCGCCCACACTTCCATTTCACCGAAGCGCTGTCCGCCGAACTGCGCCTTGCCGCCGAGCGGCTGCTGCGTAATCAGCGAGTACGGACCGATGGAGCGTGCGTGAATCTTGTCGTCCACCAAATGCGACAGCTTCAGCATATAGATGTAGCCGACCGTAACCGGCTGGTCGAACATGTCTCCGGTCATGCCGTCGAAGAGGTTGATCTTGCCGGCGTTCGGTAAGCCCGCAACTTCGAGCAAGTGACGGATTTCCGTTTCGCGCGCGCCGTCGAAAACCGGCGTGGCGAACGGAATGCCTTCGCGGAAGCCTTCCGCGATTTCCAGCAGTTCATCGTCGTCAAGCTTCGCGAGCGATTTCCAGATGGTGGTCTCGGTGAAGACTTCGCGGAACCAACGGCGAACCGCTTCGGCGCGAACTTCTTTGCTGAGCAGGCGCTTCAGGCTGTTACCAAGTTCCTTGCCGGCCCAGCCGAGGTGCGTTTCCAGGACTTGACCGACGTTCATACGGGAAGGAACGCCAAGCGGATTCAGAACGATTTCGACCGGAGTGCCATCCGGCAAGTACGGCATGTCTTCGTCGGGAACGATGCGCGCAATGACGCCTTTGTTTCCGTGGCGGCCGGCCATTTTGTCGCCGATGGAGAGCTTGCGCTTCATCGCGATGTAGACCTTGACCAGCTTGATCACGCCCGGAGGCAGCTCGTCGCCCTTCTTGAGCTTCTCCTTGCGCTCTTCGGTGATCTTGCGCAGCACGTCAATCTGACGGGAGGTCATCTCCTCGACTTCTTCGATCTTTTCGATCAGAAGAGGATCCTTCTCGTTGAGTTTCAGGCGCTTCAGGTTGCGCGTCGTGATCTTTTCGATCAGGTCGCGCGTCAGTTCCGTGCCCTTGTTGAGCAAGCGCTTGTTGGTCTTTTCGTCGTGCAGGTCGGCTTGGAGAATCTTGCCGCCGAGCAGATCGTTCAAGCGCTTCAGGCGCTCGTCGGTCAGGATGCGGATTTCGTCGGCCAGGTTCTTTTCCAGCTTGAAGACCTGCGAAGCTTCGATGGCCTTGTGGCGCTCGTCCTTTTCTCCACCCTTGCGGGTGAAGATTTTGACGTCCACGATGGTGCCTTCGATGCCCGGCGGGCAATAGAGTGAAGCATCGCGAACGTCTCCGGCCTTTTCGCCGAAGATGGCGCGCAGCAGCTTCTCTTCCGGGGTAAGCGTGGTTTCGCCCTTCGGCGTCACCTTGCCAACCAGAATGTCGCCCGGCTTGACTACCGCGCCGATGCGGATGACTCCGCTTTCGTCGAGGTTGCGCAGGAACGATTCGCTGATGTTGGGAATATCACGCGTGACTTCTTCCGGACCGAGCTTGGTGTCGCGTGCTTCGATTTCGTACTCCTCGATGTGGATCGAAGTGTAGTAATCGTCCTTCACCAACTTTTCGCTGACTAGGATCGCGTCTTCAAAGTTGTACCCGCGCCACGGCACGAACGCCACGAGGACGTTGCGGCCGAGAGCCAGTTCGCCGCGGTCGGTGCAAGGACCGTCGGCAAGAACCTGCTGCTTTTTCACGCGGTCGCCCACGCGAACCAGCGGCTTCTGGTTGATGCAGGTGTTCTGGTTCGAACGCTTGAACTTGGTCAACGTGTAGATGTCCGCACCAACTTCGCGACTCAGCACGCCGGAGTGATCGGATTCGACGCGCACGATGATGCGCTCAGAGTCCACCTGATCGACAATGCCATCGCGCTTGCAGAGCACGACCGCGCCGGAATCGCGCGCCGTAACACGCTCCATGCCCGTGCCTACCAGCGGAGCTTCTCCGCGGATGAGCGGCACGCCCTGGCGCTGCATGTTCGAACCCATCAACGCGCGGTTCGCGTCGTCGTTTTCGAGGAACGGAATCAAGCTAGCCGCGACGCTGACGAGCTGCTTCGGCGACACGTCTACGTAATCCACTTCCTCGCGGTTCTTCAGAACGAAGTTGCCGGCCTGGCGGCAGTTCACCAGTTCAGTGGTGATCTTGAGCTTGTCGTCGAGCGAAACGTTGGCCTGCGCGACGACGTACTTGTCCTCTTCCCAAGCGGAAAGATAGAAGCAGTACGGTTCGTACACGACCTTGCGGCGCTTCAGCTCTTCGTTGAGCTCTTCCACGCGGTCTTTTTCGATGATCTCGCCGGCCTTGAATTCGCTGTCGCCGGCGTTCACCACCTGAACGTAGTCAATGATGCGGCCGCCCTTGACCTTGCGGTAGGGCGACTCGATGAAGCCGTAATCGTTGATGCGCGCAAAGCAGGACAGCGAGCTGATCAGACCGATGTTCGGACCTTCCGGCGTTTCGATCGGGCAGATGCGGCCATAGTGCGTTGGGTGCACGTCGCGCACTTCGAAACCAGCGCGCTCACGTGACAAACCGCCTGGTCCGAGGGCCGACAGACGCCGCTTGTGCGTAATTTCGCTCAACGGGTTGGTCTGGTCCATGAACTGGCTCAACTGCGAGCTGCCGAAAAACTCGCGAATCGCGGCCATGACCGGCTTGGCGTTCACCAGGTCGTGCGGCATCGCCGTGGACATTTCCTGGTACACGCTCATCTTTTCCTTGATGGCGCGTTCCATGCGGACCAGGCCGATGCGGAACTGATTTTCGAGAAGTTCGCCTACCGCGCGGACGCGGCGGTTGCCAAGGTGATCGATATCATCCACCACGCCGATGTTCTTGCGCAGCTTCAGCAGGTACTTGATCGCCGCCACAAAGTCCGGCGAATCAAGTGTGCGATTGTCGAGCGGCGTGTCGAGGCCCAGCTTGATGTTGAACTTCAAGCGGCCGACACGGCTGAAATCGTACTTGCGCGGATCGAAGAACATGCCGCGGAACAAGTTCGTCGCGGTTTCCAGCGTTGGAGGATCGCCCGGACGCAGTTTGCGGTAGATTTCGATCAGCGCTTCCTTCGAAGAACGAATCGAGTCCTTATCCAATGTGCGCGAAAGCACCAGGCCAATGTCATCGCGTTCGGGAAAGAACACGTCGACTTCGGTGATGCCGGATTCCGCAAAAGCCTGCCACAGTTCGGCTGTCAACGGCTTGTTGGACTCCAGCAGAACTTCGCCCGTCTGCCGGTTGACCACGTCCGCGACGGAATAAGCGCCCTCAAGATCCTGCAGCGCCGCGCGGACTTGTGTCACGCGCGCCTTGATCAATTCTTTGAACAGGTTTTCGTTGATGCGCTTGTGAGCGCCGACGATGACTTCTTCCGACTTCGGGTTCTTGATCTCGTGCGTCAGCTTGCGGTCGACCAGACCTGGCGAAACGTTCCAGAAGAGGTCTTTGTCGCGCAGTGAAATCCGTTCCACCTGATAGAAGGTGCGCAGAATGTCTTCGTTCGACTTCATTCCCAGCGCGCGCAGGAAAATCGAGCCCAGGAATTTGCGCTTGCGGTCGATGCGAACGTACAGAATGTTCTTCGTGTCGTACTCGAACTCCACCCACGACCCGCGGTACGGAATAATCTTTCCGAGGAAGTAGGTGCGGTTGTTGGCCGACTCAAAAAACACGCCCGGCGAGCGGTGCAACTGGCTGACGATGACGCGCTCGGTACCGTTGATGATGAACGTGCCGTTCTCGGTCATCAGAGGAATATCGCCGTAGAAAACTTCCTGTTCCTTGATGTCGCGAATGGTCTTCGCGCCGGTGTCGGGATCCTTGTCGTAAATGGTTAGACGGATCGTGACCTTGAGCGGCGCGGAGTACGTCATGCCGCGCTCCTGGCACTCGTTCACGTCGTACTTCAACTGCATGGCGACAGGGTCGCCGCACTTGTTGCAGAAAGTCGGAGTGTTCTTGTTAAACGTGCCGCACTTGTGGCAGATGACGTCGCCCGTCTGATACGGATTGGTCACAACGCTCGCGCCGCAATTCCGGCAGGTTGCGCGCAGGTGGTGCAGCCCCTTCAAGTTGCTGCACTTACACTCCCAGTTGCCGATCGCGTAGTCCACGAATTCCAGCTGCGACATTTCGCGGAAATCCTTGATCGGAAACACGGAGGTGAACACGGACTGAAGCCCGGCGTCTTCGCGCTCGCTCGGCAGCAAATCCATCTGCAGGAAGCGCTGGTACGACTTCATCTGGACTTCAATCAGGTTGGGAATCTGAATCGCGCTCTGGATCTTCGCGAAATCCAGACGCTGCCGTTCCCTGACGTGCTGATTGGTGTTCGACATGTTTACCTCTTAGAATTTCGGGCCACTGCAGTTGATGCCTAGAGAGACGAATAGCCGTCGCGCTCATTGACTTGCCCGAAGTCAACAAGCGTACGGCTCTGGGGCACACGGACGCAGCCGGTCCCCAAGGGACGCTCTAATTTGTAGAAATACCCAGCCTCGACGTGCGTAAGAGAAATCCTTTGGTGCAGCGCCTGACGCGCTTCCCGCCAGAAGGGCCGCACCGCCTAACCAAATTCAGCCCCTAACTTCTTCGCCGAATGCGGCCACAGACGCCCCAACTAATATTGGATGCATCCGCGGCCGCCAAATCACACCCGCCTTGCGGCGGTCTCTTACTTGACTTCGACCTTGGCGCCCGCTTCTTCGAACTTCTTCTTTATCGCCGCGGCTTCGTCCTTGCTCACGCCTTCCTTCACGGTCTTCGGCGCGCCATCGACGAGGTCCTTGGCTTCCTTCAGTCCGAGGCTGGTCACTTCGCGGACAGCCTTGATGACGTTGATCTTGTTGCCGCCCACGTCGGTGAGAACCACGGTGAACTCCGTCTTCTCCTCCGCGGGAGCCGCAGCAGCAGCCGCGCCGCCGCCACCGGCCGCAACAACCGTAGCTGCCGCCGCCGAGACGCCGAACGCATCTTCCATCTTCTTCACCAGGTCGGACGCTTCGAGAAGCGTCAGCCCCTTGATTTCTTCCAGGATCGTTTCCACTTTCGACATGACCGCTTGTTCTCCTCTCAAGAACGTTAGATTTCTCTCGCCGGTTCGGCTGCGGGCCGCGCCGGCTGAAACTTTCTTACGAACTGAACTTGTTGGCCTTGATCGCTTCGTTCACCGTCACCGCCAGATTGCGCGGCAATGCGTTCAACGCAGTGGCGATCCGCTGCGCCGGAGCGTTGAGCAGGAACATGATCTTGCTGACCAACTCTTCCTTCGACGGCAGATTCGCCAGCTGCTGAATTTCCGCAATGTTGATGACCCGGCCTTCCACAACGCCGGATTTGAATTGAAACGCCGGAACATCCTTGGCGACCTTGGTCAGCGCTTTGGCCAGCGCGACTGGGTCGGCTTGTGTGTAGGCGATGGAATTGGTGCCGCTCAGGTTCTTCAGCAAATCCTGTGCGGGTGTCCCCTGGCCGGCACGTTCCGCCAGCGTGTTCTTGACGACCTTGTACTTGCCACCTGCCGCCTGCACGGCGCGGCGCAGCTTGGTGTCGTCTTCGACGGTAATGCCCTGGAAGGTAGAAAGAATTACAGTAGAAACCTTCGCGAGCTCGGTTTTCAGTTTGTCCAGATCCGCTTGCTTCTCACTGCGCTTTTTCATGATCCCGTTTCCTTATTTCGCCCGCTCGCGCTTATGCCGCGGCCGCGTGCGTCTCCGCCTCGATCAGGTCGATTGAAATTCCCGGACCCATCGTCGAGGTCAACGTAATCTTCTTGACGTATTTGCCCTTGGCCGCTGCCGGCTTCGCCTTGAGCACCGCGCCGATAAGCGCATGCGCGTTCTCGGCGAGCTTCGGGCCGTCAAACTGAATCTTGCCGATCGGGCAATGCACGATTCCCGCCTTGTCTACGCGGAATTCCACTTTGCCCGCTTTCGTTTCGCGAATCGCTTTCGCGACGTCCGCTGTTACCGTGCCGGTCTTGGGGTTCGGCATCAAGCCGCGGGGACCCAGAACTTTGCCAAGTCGTCCCGCCGACTTCATCATATCCGGCGTCGCGATTACGGCATCGTAATCCGTCCAGCCTTCCATGATTTTCTGCACCATATCGTCGCCGCCCACAAAATCTGCGCCGGCATCCTGCGCTTCACGCTGCTTTTCGCCGCCAGCCAAGACCAGTACGCGAATTGACTTGCCCAATCCATGCGGCAAAACAACCGTTCCGCGAACCACCTGATCGGAGTGCTTCGGATCGACACCCAGGTTGATCGCGAGTTCGACCGTTTCATTGAACTTCGTGTGATGCGTCTTCTTGATCAGCTCGCTCGCTTCCGCGAGCTTGTAGGGACGCGCTTCCACTTTCTTGCGCGCGTTCTCCACGTGTTTGCCCGACTGCTTCATGCTTTCTGCCTCTGCTCGATCCCGCTTCGCCTCGAACTCCTCAGGCTTCCACGACTTCCAGACCCATGTTTTTCGCCGTGCCGGACACGGTGCGAATTGCGGAGTCCAGATTTGTGGTGTTGAGATCGACAAGCTTGATTTTCGCGATTTCCTCGACCTGCTTCTTGGTCACCTTGCCGACTTTGTTGCGGTTCGGCTCAGCAGAACCCTTCGCAATTCCTGCCGCGCGCAGCAACAGTACTGAAGCAGGAGGCGTCTTGAGGATGAACGTGAAGGTACGGTCGGTGTAAACCGTCACCAGCACCGGAAAAATCATTCCGTCCGGTTCCTTCGCGGTCTTCGCGTTGAACTGTTTGCAAAAATCCATGATGTTCAGCCCATGTGGACCGAGGGCAGTGCCGACAGGAGGCGCAGGAGTGGCCTTGCCCGCGGGCAATTGCAGCTTGATCGTCGTCTGTATCTTCTTTGGCGGCATGTTCCTTTATCCCTTTAGCTCAACTTCTTTACCCTGAGCCGCGCACCGCGAGGCGAAGGGGCAAATTCCTTAACCCAGCTTTTCGACGGAAGCAAAATCCAGCTCCACCGGAGTGGAGCGCCCAAAAATCGTCACCGAAACCTTCAACCGGCTGTGGTCGTTGTCGATGTCTTCCACCGTGCCGTTGAAATTCGCGAACGGTCCGTCAATGATGCGCACCTGTTCGTTGCGTTCGTACACCACTTTCGGCTTCGGCCGGTCCTGCGGCGTGTGTACGCGATTGATGATCGCATCCACTTCCGCGTCGGAAAGCGGCGAAGGCGAAGTCGCCGAACCGACAAAACCCGTTACACGCGGCGTATTACGCACGATGTGCCAGGTGTTTTCGTCCAGGTCCATTTCCACCAGCACGTAGCCCGGATACGACATCCGCGAAGAAACTACTTTCTTGCCGCCGCGCACTTCCACCACGTCTTCCATCGGAATCAGCACGCGGCCGATCTTGTCCTGCAAGCTGAAGGCAGCCACACGGCTTTCCAGGCTTTCCTTCACCTTCTTCTCAAAGCCCGAGTACGTGTGAATGATGTACCACTGCATGCTCATGGATCGCTGGTCCTTTTCCCTAAGCGCCAAACCGCTTCAACAGATAACCCACCGCACGTGCCGCGCCTTGCTCAACGAAGTAAAGATAGATCGCAAAAAACGCCACAGTGGCCAGGACAACACCGGTCGTCGCGATGACGTCTTCGCGTGTGGGCCAAGTCACTTTCTTCATTTCCACGCGCGTTTCTTGCAGAAACGTCTTCGTGTTCTGAAGGGCGCCCGTGACCCGCTGCGGAAGCTGTGAACCTGCGCCAGTTGTTTCTTCGTTCATCTTTGCCGCCTGCGTCGTCATACTTCCCTTCTTTGTTAGCCCAGGGTTTGTAAAACAAACCCTGAAACCCGCCGCACTGCCTCAATCTCTGGCAGGGGAGGAGGGATTCGAACCCCCATACCCGGTTTTGGAGACCGGAGTCCTAACCGTTGGACGACTCCCCTAAAATCAAACCGGTCCTGCCCGGAAACGTGAAGCCTTACTTCACTTCCTTGTGCGCGGTGTGCTTCCGGCACGTATTGCAAAACTTCTTCGTCTCCAAACGATCCGAATGCTTCTTCTTGTTTTTTGTCGTCGTGTAGTTGCGGTTCTTACAATCCCCGCACTGCAACGTAATGATTTCCCGCATGACTTAGTTCCCTTTTCAGAATCTCTTGTTTAGAACTACCAAAACTACTCGATGACTTCCGTGACGGCGCCGGCGCCGACGGTGTGGCCGCCTTCGCGAATTGCGAAACGCAACCCCTTCTCCAGCGCCACCGGCGTGATCAACGAAACTTCGCAACTCACGTTGTCGCCCGGCATCACCATCTCCACGCCTTCTTTCAGTTTCACGTCGCCCGTCACGTCCGTCGTCCGGAAGTAAAACTGCGGCCGGTAGCCCGTGAAAAACGGCGTGTGCCGCCCGCCTTCTTCCTTCGTCAACACGTACGCTTCGGCCTTGAACTTCGTGTGCGGTGTGATCGACCCCGGCTTGCAGATCACCTGGCCGCGCTCCACGTCTTCTTTTTCCGTGCCGCGCAGCAGTAACCCAACGTTGTCTCCCGCAATCCCTTCGTCCAGCAACTTCTTGAACATTTCGACGCCGGTGACCACTTTCTTCTGTGTGGGGCGGAAACCTACGATCTCCACCTCTTCGCCCACCTTTACCTTGCCGCGCTCGATTCTTCCTGTTACCACCGTGCCGCGGCCTGAAATCGAAAAAATGTCTTCGATTGGCATGGCCAGCGGCTTGTCGATGTCACGCACCGGCAGCGGCACGTGCTTGTCCACCGCTTCCATCAACTCGTCAATCTTGCCTTCCCACTTCGCGTCGCCGTTCAACGCCTGCAACGCCGAACCGCGCACAATGGCAATCGTGTCGCCAGGAAACTGATAACTCTTCAGCAGTTCGCGAACTTCCAGCTCGACCAGTTCGAGCAATTCAGCGTCTTCCACCATGTCGCACTTATTCAGGAACACGACGATCGCCGGCACGCCGACCTGGCGCGCCAAAAGAATGTGTTCCCGCGTCTGCGGCATCGGACCATCCGTCGCCGCCACCACCAAAATCGCGCCGTCCATCTGAGCTGCGCCAGTAATCATGTTCTTGATGTAGTCCGCGTGTCCCGGGCAGTCCATATGGGCGTAGTGGCGATTTGCCGTTTCATACTCCACGTGCGAAACCGCAATGGTGATACCCCGCTCGCGCTCTTCCGGAGCGTTATCAATCGAATCGAAGGCGCGAAAAGCCACCTTCGGGTTGTGCTTCGAGAGCACCTTGGTGATCGCCGCCGTCAACGTCGTCTTGCCATGGTCAATGTGACCAATCGTCCCAATGTTCACGTGCGGCTTACTGCGCTCGAATTTCTCCTTGGCCATCTCTTTACCCTCGTAAGATCTGACTGCAATCCGGCTCGCACATTCGCTAGCACAAGCCTTGAAAATTCGGGTTTCAGGGTTTCCTTTAGAAACCCTGACCTGCAAAACTGGAGCGGGGGACGGGATTTGAACCCGCAACCATCACCTTGGAAGAGTGAGACTCTACCGTTGAGTTACCCCCGCTCGGCCCTTCCCAAATTCACGTTCCCACTCGCCCGCAAAACTGGAGCCTGGGACCGGGATTGAACCGGTGACCTCGTCCTTACCAAGGACGCGCTCTACCAACTGAGCTACCCAGGCCCAACTCCCAGCAAAGGCCGGTTCCTATCCAGCCAAAACAACTCCGCCACGGCGCACTTCGCCTTACCGGCTGGGTCGCCGAATTTTAGTCCGCCTATGAACAACTCTGGTGGTTGCCCTGCGGTTTACTGCGAACTGACTCACGCTGCGCGCGGTGCGCGTATTACGAGAGCCTGGTGGACGGGGAAGGATTCGAACCTTCGTAGCCCGCAAGGAGCGGCAGATTTACAGTCTGCTGGTTTTAGCCACTCACCCACCCGTCCCAGTTTCGAGATCCAGAGTCTGCCAGAAACTCTGAACACCGGCGGGACGCTGAATCCGTGAATTCGGGTCCCAAAATCTTTCGCTTCAACAGGTTCGGCAAAATTCAGCGGAAACACAAAATGGACTCGTGTCCAAAGACACCAGCCCGTTCATTTTTCACTGCCGGAAATGCTCCCGCCTCACTCCCCTGCCGAACTCATGGTGGAGCTGGCGGAGGGAATTGAACCCCCGACCCTCTGATTACAAATCAGATGCTCTACCAGCTGAGCTACGCCAGCGACGCTCAAACCGTGCAAGAATAGCAGACTCGGAAACGGAATTGCAAGGGGCCATGGCTCGAACCACCGGCACTGCCCGAGCCGCTTTGTGGAAATTCTGGAGCCCGCTCGGCCGACTGCATTCCAATAAGCCCATTGTTTTCAATTTATTAAAGGAAACGAACATTGCCCTCGCGCAAAAACGGTGGACCTGTGAAAATCTTCCGACTTTTTTCGCCGGTTGCTCTCAAGACAGAGCGATCCTCGGGCCTGAATTCAGGATACCGTAAGATGCAGAGTTGTCTGACGAGTTACCGACCTTAAAATGGCTTCCACCCAAACGAAGAAGGTTTCGCTCACCGTTGTCGCTATCGCCGTCATCCTCGCAGCGATATCCCTCATCTTGCGCTTTTCCGGCAAGAGCTCTGACTCCGCGCGCGCGGAACTCTTGAATTTCGCTCCTGCCGACGCAACCTCCGTGGTTTTTATCGATGTCGACCAGCTACGTCCTTCTCCGTTTCTCGCAGCGCTCTACTCATGGGCTCCGCATCCGGCAGAAGACTCCGAGTACTCGCAATTCACCGCGGACACTGGCTTCAACTACGAACGTGATCTCCAGCAAGTCTTCATCGCGATCTCTCACCACGGAGCTGTGTCGCACACTCTCGTTGTAGCCGACGGAAAATTTGATCGCAAAAGAATCGAAGCCCATCTCGGCAAGACTTCGCCGCCGGTCAACCAAGGCAGTCTCACAATTTTTCAGATTCCTGCAAGAACCGGTGCGACGCCTGCGTCTTTCGCTTTCCTGTCCGATCACCGCGTGGCTATCTCTAGCTCGGAAAATCTTTCGCAGACTCTATCCGCTGCCGTGCCCGCCTCAATCCGCGCTGAATGGCAATCTCGATTCGATCGCCTCGCCGGTTCGCCGCTCTTTGCCGTCATTCGTCAGGATCCCGCCCTTCAGAACATAGCGGCGAACCAGTCTCCTCAGCTCGCCGCTTTCATCGCTCAGCTTCCCTGGATCACTCTGGCCGCCAAGCCCGACGGCGATATGCTCCGCGTCGTCGCCGAAGGAGAAACGATCACGGACACCGCATCTTCGCAGCTGCGCGATTTTCTGCAGGGCATTCAATTGCTCGCGCAAACCGGGCTAAACGACCCGAAACTTCGCCAACAGATGGATCCCGACGAACGCGCCTCCTATATTGAGCTTTTGAAAGGGACCGAAATCGAGAAAATCGCGCGCGGCGACTCGAAATCCGTTCGAATCGTGCTCCCCATCACCGCGCAGTTCTTGAAAGTTGCGAAAATTCCCTCGGTCGGCGCGGCACCCTCGCCAGCTGTGAATTCGCCCGAAGCGGCCGACAGCCAAAAGCGCGCCTCGAAACAGGCCAAGCCCACGAAAAAGAAATAGTGCAAGATTTCTGGGGAAACTTTTTGCTTAGTCGCCGGCAGGAGTGGACTTCATGTAGCGCCAAGGATTGATGGGCGCGTTGTTCATGCGAACTTCATAGTGCACATGCGGACCGGTGGAACGTCCGCTTATCCCGGTGTACCCAACCACCTGACCGCGCTTGACGCGGGTCCCGGCGATCGTCGCGAACGATGAAAGGTGAGCGTACCAAGTCGTAATACCGAAACCATGATCGACAACCACCACGCGGCCGTAGCCCACGTGATTCTCCGCGCTGATGACTACGCCGTCCGCCGTAGCGTGCACCGGAGCGCCATAATCCGACGCCACGTCGACGCCAGTATGAAATGCGCCTTCACCGCTGAACGGATCAAGCCGTTCACCAAAACTGTCCGTAATGTGACCCAGCACCGGCCAGATCGCCGGCGTATAAGTCGAATCCGCAAAACTGAACGACGGCATCAAGCGCAAGCCGCCTGACGAAATCGCAATCGCCGCTGCGTTCTTTTTCAAGAACGTGTACTGCTCAACGGAACGGTCAAACGCGTCCTGTGCGGTAACCGGATTATCGGAAACGTCAAAAGCCGCCGGGTGATACCGCAACACGCCGTAGGTCATCGCAACTTCGGTTGCCAACGACTGCAAGGAATCCAGGCGCTGGTTGGTATCATTCACAGTCGTCTGCAACTGGTGATACTGTTCTTTCGTCGCAGCCAGTTCGTGGCGTACCGCGTTGTAATTCCCAACCTTCCAAAGCATGCGCGAATAGGAGCCAATCGCTGCCGTCACCGTGATCATTCCGATCAGAGCCAGCACCGCCAACCCATGCAGCGCGTAGGCAGGCACGATCACCTTCCGCAGCTTGCCGGGCGTCGACGCGATAAAGAATGTATAGCTCTTGCCTTTGATCACAAGCGGCCCCTCAGGCCTTTTCCTACAGCGAAATGCGGATTACCGAACCCTGAACCCGCAAAGAAAGCTTCAAAAAACTCGAACTGTTGCAAATCTGAACCGTGAGCTTTGGTTCGCGACCACTTCTATCCTAGTTTTGCTAGCAGTATGGGGTCAACCCTGTATTTTCGGTTTTTGGGACAGGCTGTGGAACCCTGTTCAACTGACCCGACGGACAGGCCTCCTTCGTAGACGGAACAAACTTTCCTTCGGTTAGCTGTTCGCACTGATTCTGCGAATCGTTGTCTGAGGGAAATTGCGGGGCAGTCATATACTGAACAGCGTGAGACCCCAGCGCCATACGGTAAATTTATGACGGCAGATCCCAAGCACGACCGCGCTACTGAGGCGTCCAGCGAGGATCGCCTTCTGGCCCGCATCCGTCGTTCTCTATCTGTTTCGCGGAAGAAGTCTTCCTCATTGCGGCTGGCCATCGGCGACGATGCCGCCCTCCTCCGTCCGCGACGCGGCGGCGAAACAGTCTTGACGTGTGACTGGTTCCTCCAAGGGACGCACTTTCTGCTCGATCGCCATCCTCCTGATTCGGTTGGCTGGAAGTGTCTCGCGCGAGCAGCAAGCGATCTGGCCGCGATGGGAGCCGAGCCTCGCTGCTTCCTTCTAAGCATGGCTTTGCCCGCACAAGCCACCGGATCCTGGCTTAGCGAATTCTTGCGTGGTCTGCAGGCCGCTTCGCGCAAGCTCGAGTGCCCCGCCGCTGGCGGCGACACAACGCGCCATGAGAAGGTGCTTATCAATGTCACGGTCATTGGGGAATGTCGTCGCGGAAATGCCGTCCTGCGAAATGGCGCCAAACCCGGCGACGCCGTCTTCGTCTCAGGCCGCCTCGGCGAAGCTGAGTATGGCCTGCGTCTGATTCGAAGCGGAAGGGGCCGCATCAACGCGCGGGACGCTCGTTTGCGCAAGCATCTTTATCCACAGCCGCGGCTTGCCATCGGCTCGTGGCTCGCCCAGCAGCGGCTCGCAACTGCAATGATGGACCTCTCCGATGGCCTTTCCGCCGACCTGCCCCGCCTGTGCGAAGCCAGCGGAGTAGGCGCTCGTGTCGAAGCCAAGCGAATCCCGACGGTCAAGCTTTCGTCACTCGATGCAAAGAAACACGATGCCCTCGATCTGGCTCTGCACGGCGGCGACGACTACGAACTAATTTTCACCGTCGATCGGGAAGACATTCGCCGCATTCCGCGCAGCATCGCCGGAACGCCTCTCATTTTGATTGGCGAAGTCCTTAACGACAAAAGAATTTGTTTGGCGAACAAGGACGGCGCCGAAGCCCCGCTCGCAAGAAAAGGCTGGGATCCCTTTCGAAACTAGCTCCTGTACTAATCGACAACGCTTTGTTTCGCCGCGTCATTCCGTACAGTCGCAACACTGTACTCCTGCGATGAACATCTTTGGTGCGTCTGGACAGTTGTTTGCGCAGAGAGAAGTTCGTACAGTGGACGCCGTCAGTGGAAGCACGGCTCCCTCTCCGGTAGTCCTCTCCGGCCTTCACTACAAAAAATCAAACGTTTCGAAGGCTGGGGACAGTCCCTCCTCAAGTGTGCTTGAGGAAAATCCAAGGCGCCCGGCATTTGAGGAGGATTCTGTGAAGAAGTTTTTTGGACTGGTGGCTGGTTGGGTGCTCGCATGCTTGCCCGCGGCGGCACAGACGCAGCAACCGATTCGCGTAAACTGCGGCGGCTCAAGCTATACCGATTCGAACGGGCAGATTTGGCAAGCAGACTACGGTTTCAACGGCGGTATTGCCAGCACCAATACGTCAACCACAGCAGGCACGAGCGATCCCACGCTTTACCGCAGCAATCGCTACAGCCAGAACGCTACGCCCTTGATTTACAACTTTCCGGTAGCAAACGGCGCTTACCGGGTGAATCTTCTGTTCGCCGAAAATTCTCAGCCGCAGCAAGCTGTCGGCGCGCGCGTCTTCAACGTTCAAATCAACAACTCGCTCCTCCTGCGCAACTTCCATATCTTCGCCACCGTTGGTGC